>Ga0081529_110777_pt1 | contig 76554 bp, 88 predicted proteins | sample EchGeymetagenome_FD_71012 | JGI IMG/M metagenome (GOLD analysis project Ga0081529, IMG submission 71012) | Ferrous microbial mat and aquatic microbial communities from Echinus Geyser, Yellowstone National Park, USA - transect B T=78-80 C v2... ...
TAGATGCGATCAGAAGGGAATAATATATTAGGGAGTTTTTTAATATATTGCTGGATATAATTACATAATAATATATGATGATGAGAGGGTCCAATGATTGATGATTATCGCTGGAAAAGCTGATCATAAAACTTTAAAATTATAAGGTAAATTGTATAATAAGCGGCCGTAGTCTAGCCTGGATTAGGACGCCGGCCTCCCATGAAGGGCGTAGAAAGCCGGTGATCCCGGGTTCAAATCCCGGCGGCCGCATACAACGTGATAAATATGTTCGAAGGGTATTTTGAAGATGCTTTAAAGGGATATTATAGACATTTAGTTATAGTAAATTCAAAAGATTATATTAATAAAATTTTTACAATTATTGATGATTTTTTAAAAATTAATCCTAGACCTAAAATCATATATGGCTTCCATCCATGGGCTTATAAAGCTAAAGATAGATTAAAGTTATTTAAAGATAGATTAGGTGATATCATAGATATAGACTATTCAAATTCAGAGAAATTTTTAGGACAAAGCACTGATTTAGTCATTTTAGATAGTGTAAATGACTTTAGACCTAATTATATAGCACGTTTAATAGACATGGTTAAAGGAGGAGGACTTGCAATAATCTATAGCGATAATATTCTTGAAAATAAATTGTATCGTGATTCATTAACTAGAAAGGGAATAGTTAAGGACTTATTTGAGAGGCACTTTATTCTAGAAGCTAAAAAGCACAGAGGTATAATATTAATTAATGGAGATGAGATTAACTTTATTCCTTATTCCTCCGCGGAAACTCATAGACCATTTAAGAAAATACCTAAATATCCTAGAATTCCTCTTGTTCTTCATGAGCTGTGCTTATCTTCCGATCAAAATAAAGTACTTGAAGAGTCATTATTTATAACTGGGGAAGGTAAAAGAGTAGTTGTCATAACAGCCGCTAGAGGTAGAGGTAAAAGCGCATCAATAGGGCTATTTTTGGCTTATTTACTCTATAAATATCAAGAAAAATTTAATAATATTATAATAACTTCTCCAACATATTATTCCTCTCAAGAGATTTTTAACTTTTTAATTAAGGGACTAGAGGTGCTGAAAATAAAATTCAAAAAGATAACTTCTAGAGACGGTAAAATTATGAAAATTAAGGTAGGTGAATCTAGAGTAAAATGGTTATCCCCAGATCTTGCGAAAAATGAAGATGGCGATCTAATTATAATAGATGAAGCAGCAGCTATTGGACTGGAGAATTTAGATTATTTAATAAGAGCGTGGAATAAGGTAATTTTAGTATCTACAATTCACGGCTATGAAGGCTCTGGTAAAGCATTTCTAAAATACATAAATAAATTAAAGAATTCGGTTTTGTTGAAACATATAAAAATGGAATATCCTATTAGATATGCTAAAGGAGATCCTGTAGAAAAATATCTTTACGATGCGCTACTATTAGATGCTGAAGCTCCTGAAATAAACGATTTTTCTGAAACGTCTATTTCAGAAGTTACGCAAGAGGAATTGTTCGCAAATGATGCTCTTCTTAAAAATGTTTACGGTATTTTAGTTGAAGCTCATTATAGAAATTCACCAGATGATTTAATGTTATTAGGTGATATGGCTTTCCAAAGAATTATAATTGCTTGGTCTGGCAATAAGCCTATTGGAGTAGCTCAAATAGTTTATGAAGGTGAGTTAGAAGAGTCCCAGATATTAGATATTTCTAATGGTATTAAGAATGAGGGCAACTTAATTCCTCATAGGATTATAAAATACATGAGGTTATTGGAATTTGGAAGACTAAAAGGTTGGAGAATAATGAGAATAGCTGTTTCACCAGAACATCAAGGTAAAGGTATTGGTAGTAAGATCATTAATGAAATTATAAATAAGGCAAAAGATAAAAAAGTAGATTGGCTAGGTGCATCATTCATAGCTGATTATTCAGTTTTAAAATTTTGGATTAAAAATCAATTTATTCCAATTTACCTATCATCTATAAAGAATGAAGGATTAAATGGGTATTCAGTCATAGTAATTAGACCTCTAAGTGAAAAAGCTAAAGAAATTGCAATTAATTTATCTAGCTTATTAAAGGATAAATTGCTACGAACTTCTCATCAAGTTTATTTTAATTTAAATCCATTGATAATTGTGCAATTACTAAGAAATACTTATAGTAATCAAATAGCTGATTACCAGACACCTCAAATATATTTGGAAAAAATTAAAGCATATTTAGATGGTAAATTACCCTATAATAGTGTAGCAGAAGCCTCACATTATTTTGTTGTGAAACATTTTCTAGTTCACAAAATAGATTTAGAAGAAGATCTTGAAGCTTCGTTAGTTGCTAGGGTTCTTCAAGGTAAGAGTTGGTATCATGCTGGTTTGATGTTAGGTTTAAGTAGCAAAGAAGTTGAAAAAAAGGTAAAACAAGCATTAGCTAAGCTAATACAAACATATAATTAAATAAAAAGAAGAAGTTGTATATTATATGAAGTTCATTTTAATTTTATTTTCATAACAATTTAATAGCTAATTAATGTTATAAGTTAGATTTATATAGATTTATATTATAAAAATTATTATAATGAAATCGACTATTTGTAGTTTAAAAGTAATAATTAAAACGAAATAATTTCTTACAATTATTATTTTTATTAAATAATTATAACATTTAATGCTATAAATGAATTATAAACTATATAACGCCGGGGGCGGGATTTGAACCCGCGCGGGGAAATCCCCACTGGCTTTCCTGTAGCTCTCAAGGCCAGCCCCTTAGACCGCTCGGGCACCCCGGCATTATTTAGCTAATTTCATCTTATACGTTATAGCTTTAATCTTTAACTATTGTTATTATCGAGTATCCTTTTTTTCTCTTTATTGACTCTATTCGGAATCTCTTGTTAAATATTTTTACCACATTATTTTCTCCTTTATAGACTACCAGTTGTATAAAGCCTCCTTTTGTTAACTTATAATACGCTTGAGATTCTAATTTTTCTAAAAAATTCGTTCCTTTAGATAGTGGTGGGTTAGAATATATGGCAGAAAATTTTACCTCATTTGGTATGGAATCTAAAATATCTGATTTTAAAAATATCATTCTATCACGTACCCCATTAATTTCTGCATTTTTCATTGCAAGTTTTAAAGCTTTATAATCTATATCTATCATGTAAATTTTTAAATTAGGATTTTTAAGCGCTATATAAATACCAATTGTCCCATATCCACAACCCACATCTGCTATTATACCTTCCTCAGGAATGATTGCATTCTCAAGTAACATTTTTGTGCCTAAATCTAATTCTTTTTTAGAAAATACACCGGATGAGGAAATTAGTGTGAGAGGAATACCATTAATAACATCAGCAATTATGTATTCATCTTTCATGTTTCTTCCATGCCTTTGGATATATATCTCTCTGCATAAAAACTCTATCTAAGCTAGCTATTATGCCTTTTTTAGCCTTTTGGAGTTCTGATGAATCGTGGGTAGCAGTGCCTATTGCAACTAGCTCACCCTTAAGTGTTAATATTGCTATTTTTTGATTTTGAGCAAATTTTTGATACGCTACTATTCCTGGTATTGCTAATGGAGCTCCATAAGCTAAAGCATTTACTGCTGTATCCTCTATTAATACTTTTGGGATTCCACAAGTTGCAAGCTCCATTGGCATTAATACTTTTCTTAAATCGCTTTCATCTTTACACATTTTATACATGTATATTGCCTCTGATAGCTCATGTAGCTTTACTAGATTAGTATACTCTGTGAAAATTCCAGATTTAATCCTTCTTAGTTCCCTCATATGAGCTCCACATCCGTAAATTATACCTATGTCATGACAAAGCTTTCTCATGTAAGTGCCAGAATCAGAGTTTACTCTTAACAGAACTAACTTATCTTCAATATCTAATACCTCAATATCATAGATAGTTCTTATTCTTAATCTCCTCTTAACTGAAGATCTAACCGGAGGTCTTTGATATATTTCTCCTTTAAAACTTAAAATTATTCTTGATAATTCATCTCTATCAAATTCGCAATGTACCTGCATTATGCATATGTATTCTTTTCCACCTTTAGTTACATAACTCATAATTTTAGTCGCATTTTCTATACCAATTGGAAGTACTCCAGTAACTTTAGGATTACCCCGCCCTCATTAGGGCTCTAGGGTCCCCCCATGCCCTGCCTTATTGACACCTAGCATTTTCTTAACCCAATATGCTACCTCATGGCTAGTAGGTCCAGGTGGTTTGTCCAAATTTATTATTGAATTTCTTATATAGATCTCAATAGGTCTTTTTTCTGGATAGTACCCGTATTTATCGGAAGATTCGCTGTCTTTTATAATTGTCCAATTATTTTTGTAACCACAAAAATTATCTATTTTATATATAAATTCATCTAATTTCATATTATATCACAGAGTAGGTATTTTTACCTTTATCTTCTCTTTCATATACTCTAAGAGGCCTGCCTCCTGCAGTTTTCTCTTTACTTCTTCATCAGAAGCCCCTTTTTGTATATCTATTTTCTTATCCGTAGGTTCTAGATGCATAATGTTTACTCTTCTTCTTTTAACCCCACTTATGTCCTTAGGTCCAGTGACTAAAACGAAATTGTCATCTATTATATCTACAATTACGCATTTACTTCCAGCTTCTCTTCCCTTTGTTTTAACGCATATTCTTCCAACTTCTATTACAGGCATTCTGATCTCACAAAAACTTTTAAGAAGTTAAATATAAGATTAGTGCCAGTACTTTTTTGTTCTTATGAACTTTCTTTCTTCCTCCATTATCGCAAGATAAAATTTATCTTCCCCTTCAGATAACTTACTTAATACTTTTCCTAAATTACTAGGTCCTATCCCATTTGAGGCTAGAGCTATTAACGCATATTTACCATATGTTGAAAATAATGATGCAATATTCTTTAACATTTCTAATTGTTTTCTCTCTGGACCTCTTAGCTTACCTCCTCTTATTGCTTCTCTAACTATTTTAAGGGATTTTTCATCATCGATGTTTACTGCTGCTAGAAATACTGAGGAACATTTGGGGCATCTGTCAGGGGAGTTAATGATAGTGTAACTGCCACTCCATCCACAGACTATACAAATTAGTTTAACTTCCTTACTTTCTAACTTTTTCTTATATATTTCAATTAGTAATGGTTTATCCTCTGGTGAATTATCAAAATTTAAAATTTTGTCTAAAAATACTTTTGCAAGAGGGGACGGTTCGTATACTTCTATTACTTTCCATTCATATCTTTTCAATTCATCAAAAATTTCTACATCATAATTTTTTACTAATAATTCATTTATAGCTTCCTCACCAACTATTGTATTGCTGTATGCTTTAATAATTGGTGACGTTAATTCCACTTCCTTATCTGGATCTATCATACCAAACCTTTTAACTTCAACTAGTAATTTCCATTTAAATGATGGACTTTCTTTAATTCCACTTCTTATAATTTCAATTAATTCATTCTTAGATATACTAAGTATACTTTTAATAGTATTTTCAACATCCTTTTTACTTAAAGGTAGTACAGACGCTACTACAATATGGTAGGGATCTGCTCTGAATGTTGTTCTCATTCCCTTCTCTTTAGATAATAAGGAGGAGAATAGAGTACCTAATGTATTATTACCCCTAGAACCAAAAGGTGAATGTATTATTATTAAATCATTCTTTATGATTTCAATTAATATTAAGTTTTGTGTAAGTTCTGGATATCCCTTTCTTTTATATCGTTCTAATATTTCAGTGATGTTATTATCCAAATGCTCAGAATAACCTTCCTTAAAATAATCAGAAATATAATTATATACTTTTTTAGCAACTTCTTTTTCTACTGGAATCGATTCGCCAAACCAACTAGGTAAAATTCCAGACTTTAATTCCGCTCTTTCAACATATATCTTATCATTTTCTATTGAAATAATTTTCCACAGTTTACCTCCCAATATAAATACGCTATCTTCATCTAATCCTGCTACAAACTCCTCATCTAGCTTCCCAATTTTAGTATTAGTGGAATAATCAATTACCATAAAACTTCTTACGGAGTCTGGTATCATGTTAGTATAATAATAATATTTCCATATTCTTCCGCCAGATAATAAATAACCATTATTCGCTTTTTTAATTATTTTTGCAGATTCAAGTAATTCTAATATTTCTTCAAAAAGTTCTTCTGTCAAAGTTTCAAAGTAAAAAGACTCACGTAATATATTTAAGATCTCTTTAGGATCTCTATAACCCTCAAGTACCATTCCGGCTATTTGATGGGCAGCTACATCAAGGGGATTTTTCTGAATTAAGGGTTTCTCTAGATACCCATTACGTAATAATTCGACAATAGCCTTACACTCTAATATATCAAATATATCGTCTGTTGGTATAATATAACCTTTAGAAATTTTGCCTATCATATGACCGCTTCTACCTACTCTTTGAATTAGCCTAATAACTTGGCGTGGAGACATGTATTGCATTACTAAATTTATTTTACCTATATCTATTCCTAGCTCAAGACTTGAGGTTGCTATTATTGCATCAATATTACCTTTTTTGAATTCTTCCTCAGACTTTATTCTAATTTCCCTTGACAGTGAACCGTGATGAGAAGCAACTTTAAGTCCATAGATATTAGATAGTTCGCTTGATAGAAACTCGCTTGTTTCTCTAGTATTCGTAAATATTATTATTGGTTTATTATTTTCTATTATTTCATTTAATTTTTCTAATCTAGATATTGTTTCTGGTTTTAAACCAAATTTGAATGCTAGATCAATATGCCTTTTATCTATATTAGGGATAATTATTTCTATCTTCATATCTTTTTCTGAATTAATAATAGCAACATCTACATCACCTTGTTTATCTAAATATCTCTTAGCAACATCTACATCACCAATTGTAGCTGAAATACCTATTAGCTGTACCTTATTTTTCGAGATTCTTTTAATTCTTTGAATAACTACAGAAAGCTCTATTCCTCTTTTTTCATCTAACATTTCTTGTAATTCATCAATAATTATCCATTTCAAATTTTTGAAGTATTCCCTAAATTTTTCATTAAGTATGAGATAAAGCAGGGTTTCTGGGGTCACTATTAGAACATCTGGCGGATTTTCAATTACCTCTTTTCTTTCCTTTTCAGATGAGTCTCCATGTCTTACCTTTACATTTATTTCAAATTCCATTCCTAGTTTTTTTAATCTACTTTCAAGGTCTCTATTTAATGCTCTTAGAGGAGTTATATATAATGTTGAAATTTTATTAGGTCTATCTTTAAATATTTTATAAAAAATAGGCAATATTGCAGCTTCAGTTTTTCCATATCCTGTGGGGGCTATGATTAAAACATTCTTACCAGATAATATTTTAGGTATTGCAATTTTTTGTATAGGAGTTAAATTATCATAACCAGCTTTCTTTAGTCTTACTAGAAACTCCTCAGTAACGTTTATCATTACCTGTAATAAAGTAATACTAAAGGGATATATATAAATGTATGAGCTAAGGCATTTATTGGCTAATATAGTTACTTTATCGATAGTGATTTTGTTATCTGTCTCTTTAAACTCTCTTATGTTATTTTCTTCAAATTTTATTAATTTTAATATATATACAAATGGTGTTAGTAGCTCATTAATGAATTCATTTATATTATTTATTACAATTTTAATCTTAATTGCATTTTCTTCAATTTTAATTTCAATTATGTTTTCTTCAATTTTAATTTCAATTATTTATTATATTACAACATTTGCCTATGCCTCTCTCATGTTTAGCGGATCATATTACTATATAATTTCTTCAATTCTAGTTAATTTATTTACTTACTATATTTTTGTAGTTATTATACTCGCTCTTATATTAGGTTTAACTAGGCGAACATTTCCTGATGAAATAATACTAAATTTGAATAGAATGTCACTTAAATTTAATAAAAGCAAGATAATTTATGGCGTATTATTTATTTTAATTTCATATTTTCTCTTCATATATCTAAAATTTGATATGATATTATTTATAGGAAGCATAATTTCTTCAATTTTATACGTATTAATCTCTAGGAAATTGGAATTTCCATTGATCTTATTGTCATGGTTTTCTATTCCATATATCGTAACAAATTCTATAGATTTTTCGTTAGACAATAAAGGTATAGAATTAGGCGAGATAGAGGGGATCTTATCCCCAACTATATTAAATAGAATATCTCAAACTAGATTTGGTTTAAAAAAAGTATCTTCATTAAAATTTTATCTTAATTTTGATAAATCCAAAAATTATAATATTCTAATAATAGGTACTAGTGGCTCTGGCAAATCTACTTTGGCTAAAGAAATAATTAGCAAATTAACTGGAATTAGCTATTTAGTATTTGACTTGCATGGCGAATATGATATAGAGAATGCTATAAAGATTGACATGTCTAAAACTTCTTTAAATCCCTTATCATTAAACGGAACGTCTCCTAGACAAAGAGCATTGGAAATAGCATATATGTTGAGGTCTATATTTAAATTAGGTAATTTGCAAACTATAGATATTTTCAATATTATTATGGAGGCTTATGCTGAGAAAGGTATAGATGAAAATGACGAAAGAACATGGACCCTTAAACCTCCTACTTTTCATGACGTATTAATCACATTAGAAAAAAGAAAGAAATTGGTGGAAAACTCGCAAGATTTATCTCGTATATCTTCTATAGAACCTTACATTCAGTTTTTAACTAATCAAATCTTAAGCAATAATAGTATAAATATGGAAGAAATCTTTAAGAAAAATATAGTTCTTGATTTTTCTAGGGTTACTACAGATGAGCTAAAATATATCCTAATTGAGACAATACTTAGAGATTTCAGAAATTATCTAAATAGAAGGGGTATTTCAAATTTATGGAAATTTTTAATAATTGACGAAGCTCCATTCATCCTAAGTAAAGAAACTGGATTAGAAATAGTCGAGAGACTCTTTGCTGAAGTTAGGAAATTTGGCGTGGGGATAATTCTAATCACACAGATAACTGAAAATATTGAGAACATATTTCAGAATTCCTCATATGTTTTTATATTTAATGTAATAGAACCGAAAGAATTAGACTATTTAAGTAAAGCATTAGGCGGGAGTTCTCAAGAGAAGTATATGGCAATATATGAGATTATTAAATCTCTTGATAGAGCTCACGTCGTTACAATTGCAGGAGATAATAGAGATATACTTTTAGTAAAGCTTAATTCTTTAAAAATAAGTGGTAGTAAATATGTCAGAGGATGAGGAGAGAGAGGAAGAGGTTAGCGCGGAGATTAGCGAAGAGAAAGAAGGTGAGGAAAGTAAGGAAGTAGAGGAAGTAGAGGAGGAATTTCCTAGACTTTCAATACAAGATATAGAATTATTAATGAAAAATACTGAAATCTGGGATAAATTATTAGATGGGAAGATATCCATTGAGGACGCTAAAAAGATATTTGAGGAAAACTATAAGGAATATGAAGAACGAGACTCTAGGAGAAAAGTAAAGAAATCTGGCGGAGCTAAGAAAACTAAAAAGGCTAAAAAGAAAGAAAAGAGTGTATGAGGTTGAAACATGTTTAAGGCCATTTATCCAAATGCAAAAGATTTCTTTTCATTTATTAATGCAGTTACGAAAGTAAGCGACAGCATAACCTTAAATTTCACAGAGGACGGAATATTTTCAAGACATTTAACGGAAGACAAGGTACTTATGGCTTTAATAAAAATTTCAAAGGACGTTTTAAGTGAGTATAGTATCGAGAAGCCCCTATCAGTCAAATTAGATGTTACGTCAGTCAAAAAAATACTTTCTAAAGCGAAATCCAAAAAAGCTACTGTTGAAATTAGCGAAACCGATAATGGGATAAAAATTGTTATCAGAGATGAAAAAAGCGGAGCTAAGAGTAATGTATATGTCAAGGCGGACAAAGGTGAAGTAGAACAATTAACTGAACCTAAAGTCAATTTATCGGTTAATTTTTCTATAGATAGTAAAATACTTAACATAATAGCTGGTGATGTAGCGTTAGTAGGAGAAGAAATGAAGTTATCTGCAGAGGAGGATAAAGTTACAATAGACGTAGATGAGGGTGGGAAAAAATATTCTGCAACATTAGTTAAAGATAAACCATTAAAAGAACTCATTATAGAAAGTTCGGCCGTAGCATCTTATAGTACAGAGATGTTTAAGTCAGCAGTAGCTGGGTTAAGGGGATTTTCAGTTCCCGTAACAATAAGTTTTGGGAATAACTTACCTATGAAGCTTGATGTTGAGGCAACTGCGGGAGGTCATATGATATTTTGGATAGCACCTAGACTATAAATTATATCGTTACCTCTTTTTATTATTCCGAGATATTTATTATTTGAATTAAGAATTCCTGACTTTTCTCCTTCAATTACTAGTAATCCAGCTTCAATAGGGTTTCCTTCTTCTATCCATCCTTTTATTTTTAAAAAGTCATAAGCGTTAATAGTAGCAGCTTTTAAAATATTTAAAGAATAATCTGGGGTTGGATCTTCAATTCTTGAAATTAATAATAAAATTTCCATTTCTTTCCATATATTGGGATCTAATATCCCTCCGTTATCAGTTCCTATAAGTAAATTGACCTCATTTTTTATGGCATTAACTACTTTAGGTAAACCAACCGAGAACCACATGTTGCTTCTAGGACAAAGCACAACTGAGATGTTTCTCTCTTTAGCTATTCTAAATTCTTCCTCACTTAAATGTGTTCCATGAATAATTAAATTTGGCTCATACTCTTTAATTATATATTCAAAATCATTTCTTAACCATTGTTTTATTGTCTCTGATATATGAACTGCTCTAATTTTATTATAAAAAATATTTTTTATTTTATTAATTCCAAGATTATTAGACACACTTGATAATCCATATCCATCACTTACTTTATAGAGTAAGTGTAAGTTTGTCTCATTTATCTCATTCTCCTCAAGTCTTCCTAAAAGATAATATTTAACTCCATTTAAGGATAGTTCTTGTTTGGCAGAATAACCTATCATACTTCCAACTAATCCTTGTTCTCTAAAGTCTAATATTGTATAAGAACCAAATTTAGTTGCCCTATATACAAATTTTATTATTGATTTTTCTATCTCATCTTTAGAATAGTTATTTATACATTCATATTTAATGCTCTTTGGATCTCCAACTACCTCATGAATTGGCTTATTATAACCCATTTCCTGACAAACAAAGTCTGCTGCATGAACATGTGAATTTACAAATGCGGGTATTAATATGCCATTACTAAATGTTATGCTATCTGTAGAGAATCCATTACCTATATGAGTAATTATTCCGTTTTCTATTTCTATATTAAAATTCTCTTTTATTTCTAGTTCTCTTCCTATTAATCCCAATTTAACATTTATTGAGATTCTTTCTTTATTCTCCATCGTTTTTCCCTATTCAATCTGATTTCATCTAAGGCACTTGTTGCTAGTTTTATAGCATTTCTAGCATTATATGCTATTCCTATTCCTAATTTTAACTTTTTATTTTCCTCTATTTTATATACAGCATCTTCTATATTATTAATAGAAATAAATCCAAGAAAATTATCTCCACCTAAATATTGCATTATACCACCTATTTTATATAAAAATCTGGCTAATTCAAGATATATTTCCATAATTTCTAAGAATGAATCGTAAATAGAGGTAGATTTTAATGAAAGGGTATTATAGTTAAGGTCAAAATGCAGCGCAACAACCGGTTCATTATTCATTCCATTTTGATCAAGATTTTCTCTAATTTTGGAATTATATAGGCATAATGAAGCATTCATTTGTGCTTCTAATGGAGTTTTCCCGAACCCTAAGCACGTTTTAATATCAAATGGCAGAAGTTTTCTGATATCTTTTTTCATTACGGTTAACTGTTCAGTAGATATGCCATCTACTACCATAATAAAATTATCATATCTAAGTTGTAAGGGGAATGTGCCATATTCTGCACATATTTTATGGATTTTCATCATAAATTCATTTTGGGTTTTCTGAATTAGCCATTCTCTATCTTGTCCTAATTTTTCAGTCCATTCCCTATAATTTAAAAGATTAATTGCTAATACCTTCAATCTATAGTCACCATTTCCTGTAATTCTTCCAATTCATTAATCCTTCTTATTCTATTTACTAGTTTTACTGCAGCCTCCACTGCTCTATTAGCGTACTCTTCAATTCTCTCTACAGCTTGTTCATGAGTTGCTCCAGGGCCTATTATACCTAATGTAATAGGTTTTCCGTACTCTACAGAAAGATCTACTAATTTTCTAGCGGTCTGATTAGCGACTAGCTCGTCGTGTTTAGTTTCTCCTTTTATGACAGCCCCTAAAGCTACTATTGCATCAATATAATTCTTTTCAAGTAATTTTCTAGCTATTAAAGGTATATCATATGTTCCTGGAACTTTTACTACTACTTTTATCTCCGCGCCTAAAAATTTAGCATGTGAAATCGCTTTTTGAAGCATCAAATAAGTTATGTCATAATTAAATTCAGCTACTATAATTCCTAATTTAATCGATCTCTCCTGCATCTCTATATCCCTGCCTTAAACCTTTTCCGGCGTATTTTGTTAACGCGTTTTTACCTTCTTTTACTAATTTAACTAAATTCTTAGCGTGTTTAATTGTTCTATCAATTGCGATTTCTTTTAATTTCTCTTCATCATCAGCTTCATCTTCATGAACTGTTACATCTATTATATGTTTAGAAGTTAGTATTTGCACTATTATTATACCTATACTAGAGGCTAAGTAACTATATTTATCAAGTGCTGTCTTACCGACCCATCCTAACGTTATTATCCCGTCACATCCTTCTTCTATTAGCTTCTTCGCAGCTACCGGTATATCTTTAATCCCTGGTACTGTATATCTGACTATTTCACAATTTTCATCTTCATTTTTTATGATTTTATACGCTATACTTCCCATATCTATCCGAGAAAAAGTAGTGTCAACAATACCGTATTTTCTCATATTAACACCTCTTTGATGATTTCCTTTCCTTCAATAAATTGAAATCCTAAGTTTTCAGCTATTTTCTTGGCCTTCTCTTTACTCATACTTACTTTTTCATCTAACATTTCTGCTATTACTGCACTTCTTTCTAGTCCTAATTTTTCAAGTAGTATTATCGACAACTCCGTATGACCTTTTCTTTGTCTTATGTCACGAGCTATAAGAATAGGTACATGTCCAGGGGCAGTAAAATTAAGGTAAAACATTTTCTTGGCCTCCTCTGGGTTTACTTTAGATAGACTTACTATCTTATGCAATTCACGTATAGTTATGTATCTATCATAATCTGAAATGCCAGTCTTAGTATCTATATGATTTACCCATAAGGAAAATGCTGGATAGTCTTCATATTTAGGTTTTTTTACTAATAAGTTGTAAGTAGGATGCTTAGATAGCTCTTCCGTTAGAAGGTTTAGCCCTATGATTTTTGCTTCCTTATTTGAGGTTACATAGCATATTAATCCGCCAGCTTCTTTTCTTAACGTATATATACTTTTCCAACTTATTGCTCCCCCGTAAAATACCATATCTGTTTCTTCTTCCCTTCCATCGAAGTCGTAAATTAAAATAGGTAATCCAGCTTCTAGGTCTTTACGTAAACTAGATAGATCCATCTTAAGAATATCAGAACTGTGAAAGTATATAAAAGTATTTACCCAGAAATAAGTACATCATTTATCTGTAATTTTAATTAAATTCTAACTTAATACAGCAGAAATATAAGCTTAATTAATATTAAGTTATAGTGGAATGTCAAGTACTGCATACAATCCATTTAATTGGAAATTCATCTTACTATCGCAAGTGATGATGATATTATTTTCTTTAGTTCTAAGTTATTTTCCGAAATATTTTATAGAATTTTATATTCTTTATATCCTAGTATATTTAGGTATAACATCTGTAATTATGATGAGATCTAATCCTTTATTGAGAGAGAGAAAGTCATTAGGTGAAATTACTACAGCTAAAACCCTTTATGAAGAGAAAAAAGCAAACGAATTAATTAATAAAGATGAGGAATATTTGAAAGAAACTACAGAAGTTATGAAAAAGAATTTTTCTGCATTAGGGATAATGTTCTTATATTTAATTATATTAATTATAATATATAATTATGTTGTAATTAAATTTGTTACCAGTATTTCAGACACCTTATATAGATTTGGATTTTACGTCTTATACTTTGAGTTACTTTATGGAGTGAGCTTTATTTTGAATAGAAGAGTTATTAGATTTCAGACTAATATTCCTATGGCGCCTACTTCGTATAGAATAACTGAAAAAGGTGTAATAGCGACTGATAGATCTGGAATATTTCTCCCATCAAAATATTTAATAGATGCAGAAATATATCAAAATAGGGATAAAAAATATATAGAAATAAAATCTAATACCTCTAAATTTCCATTTCATATTAGGCTTTATTCTCAAGATATAGATAAAATAACTGAACTGCTAGAAAGAGTGAAGAAAATTGAACTTAAAAGACAATCTTCTTCTGAAAGTTAGAAAAATGTAAATGAGAGTAACTTGCTATTGTATTGTTAAATTTTACTCCATCTAATCCATTAATTATCCCTTTTCCTATTTTAACCTTGAATATAAATTCCTTTTCGTTAACATTGATTGGCCTAGATATATGAAACTCGTGCCCTCTAACTACTGTATTCTTCCCTACAAGATAATTATCGACGATAGATTCAAGCTCAGTATATCCTATAGTTAACTTATCCTTTGCTTTAATCTCTATATCAAAAATCCCAACCATATTATACTTTTTATTATTCTCATCTACTAAGTATTTTGATAAGTACATTAAGCCTCCGCATTCAGCATATATTTTTACATTATTGTTTGCCATTTTTAATAACCATTTTTTAGTCTTATCAGCTTTTTCAAGTTCTTTCATGTGTAATTCTGGATATCCTCCTCCAATATATATTGCTTCAGCATTTTCTATATATTCATTATTTAATGGGCTAAAGAAATTAACTGTATATTTTTGTTTCAATATGTCAATATTCTCTTGATAATAGAAACTAAATGCAGAATCGTAGGCTATAGCGATTATTGGCTTTTTATTGTTATTATCATAATACTTCTCTTCTTCTTGTTCCTCAAATACACCTGGCAAATTATAATCAGCAGAAATTTCGACTATCTTGTCTAGATCAATATACTGCTCTACTAATTCTTCTGCAATTTTAAGGATTTTATGTACTTCATTATTGTCCTCTATTGTTGTTAAACCTAAATGTCTAGATTTTATTTCAAGATCTTTGTCATATGGCATATATCCTAATACTTCTACATCTTCTACAGAATTTTTACAGTAATTATAATGAGATTGTGAACCAATTTTATTAAAAATAACACCTCTAATATCTGCATCATTTCTATAAATTTTTAGTCCTTTTATTATTGCACCTACAGTACTTCCTAAATTAGAACAATTTATTACTAATATTATAGGAGTTTTTATAATTTTTGAAATCTCATAAGTACTATACGAAGTATTTATTCCATCATATAAGCCCATTACACCCTCTATTATCCCTAAATCAAATCCTCTCCCGTACTTTATTATACTCCTTTTTATATTACTTTCACCCATCATCCATAAGTCTAAATTTATCGAAGGATAACCAGTTGCAATTTTGTGATAACCAGGATCTATAAAGTCTGGTCCTATTTTAAAGCCTCTTACTTTAAACCTTTTAGATAGTGCTTTCATTATTGCTGTTGATACTAAAGTCTTTCCAGAACTACTTCTATCCGAGGCTATTATTACTCTTTTCATTTAATAATAAATTTAATATCCACTAGTTAAAGTCATCGAATCTATAATTTAATTGAAAATGACTCGCACTTTAAATCTTTTAAAATGTAGATTAGAATGATTAATATGAAAGTTGTTTATGATGATGTAAGAGACCTTAAAAATATCATTCAAGCATTGGCTAAACTTGTGGATGAGGCATCATTCAAATTTAAACAAGATGCAGTAGAATTAGTAGCATTAGATAGAGCACATATATCTCTTATTACTATAACTTTACCTAAAGATATGTTTAAGGAGTATGATGTGCAGGATGAATTTAAGTTTGGTTTTAATACACAATATCTAATGAAAGTTTTGAAAGTTGCAAAAAGAAAAGAAACTATTGAAATAGCTAGTGATTCTCCAGACGTAGTTAAGCTTACAATATTAGGGAGTACGAATAGAGAGTTCTCAATTAGAAATTTAGAGATCACTGAACCAGAAATACCAGAAATAAATTTAGAATTTGATATAAATGCTACTATTACTTCAAGCGGGTTTAAATCCGCGATTTCTGAGATTTCTGCTGTTAATGATACTGTAACAATAGAAGGAAAAGAGGACAAAATAGTAATTAAAGCTGAAGGTGAAAATAAAGTAGAAATAGAATTCTCTAAGGAGAGTGGAGGGCTTCAAGATTTAGAATTTTCTAAAGAAGCTAGTAGTTCATATTCAGTAGAATACTTAGATGATATACTGGCCTTAACAAAACTTTCTGATTTTACTAAGTTATCTTTCGCCTCAAAAAAACCTCTACAAGTAATATTTAACATGGAAGGAGGGGGGAAAGTTACTTATTTACTTGCTCCAAAAGTTTGATAATGCTAGTTAAAAAAGCCCTACTAGGCAGCTTTCCTAAAAATCCTAAGTTAGGAAAGGTTATTTCGTGGTATAATACAGGGAAAATCAATAAGGATAAGTTAGAGAAATATTTAAAAGATAATATAGAAAAATTATTTAAACTCGCTATTGATATTGGACTTGAGTATACTACTAATGGATTATTTAGATGGGATGATATAGTTGATATTACTTTTAGTTACATTAAAGGTGCTGAAAAAGGAGCCCTTCAGAGATTTTTTGATAATAACTTTTATTATAGACAACCAGTAATTAACAATAAAATACAAAAAAAGGAAAATAGTGAATATGTATATGATTTGGAAGTTTCAAGAAAGATAAAAGATGAGATAAGACTAAAATCTAAACTTAAGGCAGTAGCTATAGGGCCATTAACTTATTACTCTTTATCAGAGAATAGTTATTATAAGAATCCTATTGATCTTATGCAAGATTATGCTTACGTAACTAATTCTATATTAGAAGAAGTTTCAAATTATGTAGAAGCTATAGAAATTCATGAACCTTCAATTTTTAGCAAAAATATCGAGAGAGTGTTGCTAGAAAAATTACCGGAAATATATAAAATAATGTTATCTAATATCAAATTGGAAAAGCATCTAGTAACATATTTTGAAATTAAAAATATGAAAAGACTTGATTATTTATTTTCTCTTCCAGTAGATTATTTTGGGATAGATATCATTGAGAATATAAAAAGGTTAGCTAAAATATACCCATACTTTACAAATAGGAAAGTTTATTTAGGGATACTTAACGCTAGAAATACTAAAATGGAAAGACTAAGTACAATAATTAGAGTTTTTAAATCCGTGAAGGGGCGTGGAGCATCAGATATAATTATAGGTAATAATACCTTACTAGATTTTATACCAGAAATAATTGCAGTAAAAAAACTTAAACTTTTAAAGAAATTAGATAAGGTGAATATAAATGAATAAGTTACCTTTACTTCCAACTAGTGTAATAGGAAGTTATCCAAGACCTAAATGGTTAAAAGAGGCCATAAGACTTCATAAAGCTGGAAAGTTAAGTGATGAGGAGCTTCAAGAAGCTTTTAATGACGCTGTTGTAATAGTACTTCATGACCATTTTAAGGCTGGTGTTGATGTTCCTACCGATGGTGAGGTAAGAAGAGATGAGATGGTAGAATTTTTTGCTGAGAGGATAAAAGGTTTTAGGTTTTACGGCCCTGTAAGAGTATGGGGAACTGCATATTATAGAAAACCTTCAGTTGTTAGTAAAATAGAATACGGTAAACCAATGTTGGTTGATGAGTTTAATTTCGCCAAAAGCGTATCTTATACTGAGAATCTTAAAGTCACAATTACTGGCCCTTATACAATAGCAGAATGGTCTTATAATGAATATTATAAAAACAAAAGAGACTTAGTTTTTGATTTAGCTAAAATAATAAATCAAGAAATAAGAAATTTAACTGAAGCGGGAGCTAAGATTATCCAAATAGACGAGCCAGCCTTACATACTAGAAAGGAAGATGTGAAATGGGGTATAGATGCTGTTAATGAAGCAATTAAAGGAATTAACGCAAAACTTATAATGCACATTTGCTATGGAGATTACACTATAGTTGCACCGTATTTAAATGAAATTAAAGTTGATCAGATAAATTTTGCGTTAAAAATTTATGATTATAAGCCATTAGAGTTACTTAAGAAATATGGTTATGATAAGGAAATTGGGGCGGGTGTAATAGATGTTCATAGTAAAAGAGTAGAAACCCCAGAAGAAGTAGCTAAAGACATTAATAAAGTTTTAAGTTATTTCCCAGTTGAAAAAGTTTGGATAAACCCAGATTGTGGGCTCAAATTACTTTCAAGAAAAATAGCGTATCAAAAACTACTATCAATGGTTGAAGGAACAAAAATCGTAAGAGAAGAACTTAAAAAGAAAGGATATAGTGTAGAATAAGAAATTAAAACTAATTCGGTGATTTCATGAATAAACGAAGAGCCAAAGGCAAATCCCATTCAATTAGACCAGCTAGAGCTGGTGCTCCTAAATGGGTTAGGCTTACAAGAGAAGAGGTAGAAATGTTAGTCGAAGAATTGGCTAAGAAAGGTTACTCTCCATCTATGATAGGTATAATATTAAGGGACCAGTATGGAATACCATTGGTTAAACAGATAGTAGGCAAGTCAATTACTCAGATATTGGCAGAAAGAAACTTATTGCAACAGATTCCAGAAGATTTATTTAATTTAATAAAGAAAGCTGTAAATGTTAGAAGACATTTGAATGAATATCCACGTGATAAAGTAGCTAAAAAGGGACTAGAAGAGATAGAGTCAAAAATTAGGAGATTAGTAAGATATTATAAACGAGTCAATAAGCTACCACAAGATTGGGAGTATGACCCAGCTAAAGCAGAGCTCTTAGTAGCTGGTGCTGCATAGAATTATAAATTTTTAGAATATGCTTCGTTTATCCTCTTAATTAATACTTCTCCTATTTTTTCATCAAATCCTAAAGGCTCTGCTATTACTATGGTAATTTCTTTATTTTTACTTATTATTTTATTGTTATTTGTAACTCCTAATAACTTTGGGATATCCCTCTTAAAGTGAGTTCCGATTGCGAATAATAAAGGGACTACTATTATCATATCAGCACCTTTATTAATTAATTTATTTAATGCTTCTTGTATTGTTGGGGTATTAAATTCCAAAAATCCAAACTCTACTAGATCAAAATATTTTGATAAGTATTCTGCATATTTTATTCCCACATCTTTCCATTCGGGAACTTTACTTCCATGTAAAACTAGTAAAATTCCTAGCAAAGAATATCAGCTAATTTATGGTAATGCGATTTTATATATTTGTTTTAATTATACCACATCCAAAGGTGGCATTATTCAATGCCAGACTTCAAGATTGTGATTTCAGATCCTCAAACAAAGGAGCCTAAGAAAATAAAAGTAAAAGTGAGATCCTCAGATCAGGTTAAATCTATAACTGGAGAGAAAGAAGGTAAAGTTATACCGCAAGCTAAAATAAATGAGAAAACTAAACAATTACTAAATTTGGACATATTATTAACTATTGAAACAACTAAACAAGAAGGTGATAAAAAAGTTAAATTAAAAGGTCATTTTAAAGTAGATATTGACAATAATGTTCCAGAAAATGAAGTGTGGATAAGCAAGACGATGGCTGAAAAGTTTGGTGCGGAAGAATTTGAAGCATTAGCGTATAGAACTAAGGCTTTGCAAATTAGTATAGATCAAAATAAAGCTTCCAGTTTAATAGGCTTAAAAATAGGAGATACTGTAGAAGCTAGTAGCTTTTTAGGCTTACCAGTAAAGCTAAAGATAACTGGTGGTACTGATAATTCTGGATTTCCTATGAGATTTGATGTAAGTGGGCCTGCTAAAAGAAGAATATTAGTAAGTGGACCTCCTGGTTTCTATCCTAAAGAAGATGGAGAACGTAGAAGAAAAACTATAAGAGGTAATATGATTAGTCAAGATATAGTTCAAATTAATACCATTATAGTAAGGTGAAATGGTTTTTGGTATGGCCTAAAGTCCAACCAGAAGTAAATATAGGTGTAGTAGGCCATGTAGATCATGGTAAAACTACGCTAGTTCAAGCTATTACTGGAATTTGGACTTCTAAACATTCTGAAGAACTTAAAAGAGGAATGACTATAAAATTAGGCTACGCTGAAGCTAGCATCGGAGTGTGTGAAAGTTGTAAAAAACCTGAAGCATATGTAACAGAACCTTCATGTAAGACTTGTGGGTCTGATGAAGAGCCCAAATTTTTAAGGAGAGTTTCATTTATAGACGCTCCTGGACACGAAGTCCTAATGGCTACTATGCTTTCCGGAGCAGCATTGATGGATGGTGCAATTTTAGTAGTTGCTGCAAATGAGCCTTTTCCTCAGCCTCAAACTAGGGAGCATTTTGTAGCACTTGGTATTATAGGTGTTAAGAATTTAATAATAGTTCAAAATAAAGTTGACGTAGTAAGTAAAGAAGAAGCACTAGCTCAATATAAAGAAATAAAACAATTCATTAAAGGAACATGGGCCGAAAATGCTCCAATAATCCCAGTAAGCGCCCTTCATAAAATTAATATAGATTCGCTGTTAGAAGCCATTGAAAATTATATAAAAACTCCAGATAGAGATCTTTCACAACAGCCAATTATGCTAGTTATTAGAAGTTTCGACGTTAATAGACCTGGAACACCTTTTAATGAACTTAAGGGTGGAGTAATAGGGGGTAGTATAATACAAGGTGTATTTAGAATAGATCAAGAAATAAAAATAGTTCCAGGTATTAGAGTCGAAAGGCAAGGTAAAGTCACTTATGAGCCAATATATACAAAAATTGCCTCTATAAGATTTGGTGATGATAACTTCTCAGAGGCAAAGCCTGGTGGCTTAGTTGCAATAGGTACTTATTTAGATCCTTCTTTGACTAAGGCTGATAATCTCTTAGGAAACGTTGTGACTTTAGCCAATGCTAATATTCCGGTTTTATGGAATATCAGGATGAGATACAAACTATTAGAAAGAGTAGTGGGGGCAAAAGAGATGTTAAAAGTAGATCCCATAAAACCGAAGGAGACACTTATGTTATCAGTTGGTTCTTCTACTACACTCGGTTTAGTTACTTCTGTAAAGTCTGACGAAATAGAGGTGGAGTTAAGGAGACCAGTAGCTATTTGGTCTAATGGAGTTAGAGTAGTTATAAGTAGACAAATAGCTGGAAGATGGAGAATGATAGGATGGGGTATAATAGAAATTTGAAAATTTTAATCGATACAAATATTCTTTTGTATATATATAATGGTTTAGATCCCTTTTTCGGAATAATAACATCGTTTAACTATAAACCAGAGTTTTATATACATATAAATGTATTAAAGGAATTGGAATTATTAAATGAAAAATATAAAAATCGATTTGTTATTCCAGCAAAAGTGCGAATGGCAAAAAAATATCTTGACACATATAAAAATATGTGGATTTTAATAAGGGATTATGAGGAATTACCAACAGATGAGGCATTAATAATGACTGCAATTAAATATAACATGTTTATATTTACCAATGATAAAGAGTTAAAAAACAAAGCAATTAAAAAAGGAATAGGGGTAATATTCCTTCAAAAAAGAGGTAAAATTATAAAATCCTTATATCCTATCTAACGTATGTATAAACTTATTAAAGCCCGTAGTATCGTGAGGATACCTCCTAGTGAATTTGGTAAACCATTAGAGGAAATCGCTTTAAATGAGCTTAGGCAGCAATATCAAGAAAGGTTATTTAAGGAATTAGGATTAGTTCTTGCAATATTAAATGTTAAGGTGAGCGATGAAGGTATATTAGTATTTGGGGATGGAGCAACTTATCACGAAGTAGAATTTGAAATGTTGACCTATGTACCCGTGCCACAAGAGGTTATTGAAGGAGAAGTTCTTCAAGTAGATAATTATGGGATCTTTGTAAATTTAGGTCCGATGGATGGTTTAGTTCATATTTCTCAAATTGCTGACGATTCTTTAAAGTACGATAGTGCTAGGGGAATAATAATAGGGGAGAAATCTAAAAAGGTAATTCAGAAAGGGGATAAGGTTAGAGCCAGAATAATTAGCGTAGCGTCTGCAGCTACTGGTAGATTACCTAGAGTTGCTTTAACAATGAGGCAGCCATATCTTGGTAAGATAGAATGGTTGACGCAAACAACTAAAAAATAGGGTGAAAATATAATGGCAAGAAAATCTATTTTTAAAGCATGTAAAAACTGCAAGGCATTAGTTTCACCAGAACAAGAAGTTTGTCCAATATGTGGAAGTTCAAGCTTTAGTGACGATTGGGAAGGAGTTATAATTATTATAAATACTGATTCTGAAGTAGCTAAAATAGCTGAGGTACAAAAACCTTGGAGATATGCAATAATAGTAAAGTAGATTTATGTTTTGTGTTTAATGATCCTAGTTTAAGACGAGAACTTTCTAGACCGTATGGAATCCTTTTTACGAATAATAATTTATTTATAAATTTTTTGCTTAATAAAGCTAAAAATAGGATAATAACTGTAGGCGATTACGTAACTGATGTATTAGAAAGAAATAATATAATTCCTTTTATAGAAATTATAGATGGAAAGACTAAAAGGACAATTAGTTACTCTTTCAAGAGATCTGACGCTAAAGAATATAGAGTATTTAATGAAGCTGGTAAGATAAGGTTCAGTACAATTGAGATTATAAAAAGCATATTAAAAAATAATGAGCGAGGTATAGTTATAGTTAACGGTGAAGAGGATTTACTTGTTATACCAGTAGTACTTTATTCAGAGATTAGAGATATAATAATTTACGGTCAACCTAATGCAGGTGCTGTAGTTATTATTAATAATAATTTAATAAAATGGCGAGTATACAATATTCTGGAAAAATCTCAGATAACTTATTGTTAATCAGACCTGCGCAGGGTCTTCACTTATCTGACCTTCCGAGCTTCATCATATTAAGCTCCATATTTTTCTGCTCTATTAGAATAGTTTAACAATATATTTATTACGTCTAACCCCCTTATTCTTAGACTACCTTTTCTCGCCTCTTTTTCATTAAAATCCTTAATATTATCGTTCACAATTGGGTAAGGTACGTATAAAAAGATGGGTACTGGATCACCTGTATGCTCTTTTAATTCAACTGGAGTTGCATGATCTCCAGTAAACATTATTACTATATTTTCTCTTCCTACATTATCAATTATGGTACCTATTACGTTGTCTATTCTCTCTATTGCTTTTATTTTTTCTTCAATCAAGCCGTCATGGGATGCCGCGTCTGTAGCTTTTATATGTAAGAATACGAACTCATAATCCTCTTTAAGTAATCTGATAGCTTCTCTAGCCTTAGAATTATAATCCGTATCTATACCTCCAGTAGCACCGGGTGGAGTAGTTACGTACATGCCTAGATCTTTACATATACCTTTAATTAACGCTGTAGCTGAGATAGCTGCTGCTTTGAGTTTAGTATAATCTTTAAATTGAGGCAATCTGACATAGTGTGATGCTCCTCTTAATAATATAATATTAGCAGGTTTTTCTCCCTTTTCAACTCTTCTTTTATTTATTTCCGAAGAGTTTAATACTTCATAAATTTTTCTAGTAAGTTTATTTATAACCTCTGCAGTTTTCTTTGATTCTAAAGTACCGTCTAATGGTTTACTTTCAAATACTTTAATTCCTTCATAATGAGGATCTGTATCAGAAACTTTATCACTTAATCCTTCTCCTGATAATACAACAGCTACTCTATGTTCTGTCCCCTTATAGAACTTTACCTTTACATTGTCTATTTCCTTTATTTTATCATTTAACTCCTTTACTAAATCCTCCCCTTCTTCCAATTTTCTACCAGCTCTTCTATCTATCACTACAAAGTCATTATCTACTGTAGCAAAATTTCCTCTAAATGCTATGTCTCCATCGTTTAATATGGCTCCAGCACCTAATGCCTCAAAAGCTCCTCTTCCTCTATAATATTTATGAGGATCTAATCCGAAAATTGATAAATGGGAGGTGTCACTTCCTGGTACTATACCTGGTGAAATTGGATCTAATAATCCAGCTATAGAATTCTTAAGTAGCTCGTTAATATTTGGCTTATCAGCAGCTTCTAATGGGGTTAATCCATATAATTTACTTACTGGCCTATCTCCTAAACCATCTGCAATGATAAGTAATATTTTATACTGTTTCAACCCATTACAGCCCTCTTAATTTCTTTAGCCATATTTTCATATCTTATAATATCGGCTTTACTTAAACTTGGTCCTATCACTTTCATTGTATCTAAGAAATCTTGCATTGTGATCTTTAATGTGGCATTACTCATACAACTTTTCACTGAGGTATCTATACATTCTTGTGAGTTCTTACATTCTTGTCTAGCTTTATTAAGACATTCATAATAACGCTGCCTTAGTACTTTCATTGCAGTTTCTCTAGCTAATGCTTCTATATCAGCACCCGTATAACCTTCTAACTTCTTAGCTAATTCCTCTAGGTTCACAGTAGAATCTATAGGCAAAGATCTTACATATATTTTTAATATTTCTAATCTAGCTTTCTCATCAGGCGGAGGAACATAAATTAACCTATCAAATCTACCTGGTCTTAATAATGCGGGATCTAATATATCTGGTCTATTGGTTGCAGCTATTACAACTACTCTATTTAATGGCTGAATTCCGTCCATTTCCGCTAATAATTGATTTACTATTCTTTCTGTTACTCCAGAATCATGCGCAAATCCCCTCATAGGTGCTATAGAATCTATTTCATCAAAGAATATAACACATGGGGCAGTTTGTCTAGCTCTTCTGAATATCTCTCTTACTGCTTTTTCACTTTCGCCTACCCATTTGGATAGTATTTCTGGTCCTCTTACTGCTATGAAGTTTGCTCCACTCTCAGTCGCTACTGCTTTTGCGAGCATTGTCTTTCCAGTACCTGGAGGACCAAATAATAATATACCCTTAGGTGGTCTTATTCCTAATTTTTCAAAGATCTCTGGGAACTTTAAAGGCCATTCTACAGCTTCTCTAAGTTGTTGTTTGGCTTCTTCTAATCCTCCTATATCTTCCCATCTGACTTTAGGTACTTCTACGTATACTTCTCTAAGTAGTGTGGGTTGAATGAATTTCATTGCGTCAATAAAATCTTGCATTGTAACCTTAAGCTCTTTTAATACATTTACTGGTATTTGCTGCTGTTCAAGATCTATGTTACGGTCTTTAATGAATCTTCTTAACGCGCTCATGGCAGCTTCTCTTGCTAATGCAGCAAGGTCTGCTCCAGTATATCCGTGAGTTTGCTCAGCAATTTTATCTAAATTAACATCTTCAGCTAAAGGCATATTTCTAGTATGAACTTGTAATATTTCTTTTCTGGCTTTAGCATCTGGCGGTCTAATTTCTATTTCTCTATCAAATCTCCCTGGTCTTCTTAGTGCTGGATCTACAGCATCTGGTCTGTTTGTAGCTCCTATTACAATGACTTTTCCTCTACCCTTTATGCCATCCATTAATGTGAGTAATTGTGCCACAACTCTCTTCTCAACTTCTCCAGTAACTTCTTCTCTTTTTGGTGCTATTGCATCTATTTCATCTATGAATATTATAGCAGGTGCGTTTTTTTCTGCTTCCTCAAATATTTCCCTTAATCTTTGCTCGCTTTCACCGTAGAATTTACTCATTATTTCTGGACCATTAATCGATGTAAAGTAAGCTCCAATTTCATTTGCTAGTGCCTTAGCTAATAGCGTTTTTCCAACACCTGGAGGACCGTAAAGTAATACTCCCTTTGGCGGCTCTATACCTAAATGTTGAAATATTTCTGGATGTCTCATGGGCAATTCAACGATTTCTCTTATTTTTTCTTTAACATCTTCTAAATCTCCTATATCTTCCCAGGTAACTTTAGGGAACGCGCCTACTTCTTTTACTGGCTCTTGTCTTATTTCAAGTGTAGTTCTACTTGTGACTCTTATAGAATTTGATGGTTGTGTAGTTACTACAACGAAATCGATAGACCCTACATATGTAGGCACAGAAATCGTTTCTCCTCGGCTTAAAGGTTTGTTCATTAACCAGTCCTTAACGTAATCAACGAAACTTTGGCTAAAGGATATTGGTTGAGTTGGTGCTAAAACTACTCTAGTTCCGTCTTGTACTTGAGCTCTCTTTACGATAACTTCATCCCCTATTCCCACTCCCACTGATCTCCTTACATAACCGTCAATTCTTATTTCGTTATCACTTAAACCATCCCCTATTAATGCTTGTAATAATGCAGAACCATTAGGACCTATAACCTCTATATAATCTCCAATTTCTATATTTAATTTATTCATAGCATATTCTGTAATTCTAGCAACTTTTCTCCCAACATCTCTCTGTCTAGCCTCTACAACTCTAAACTTTAATTGCTGAGACATCTTATACAATCTGCGAAACGTTTAAAATAAGTCTTTCTCATTAAAACAATACGAGATTGAGAAGTTGGAGAACATTCCTTACTCTGTGTATACAAAATCATGCCCCAACTGTGGAGGGGACATAGAAGCAGAGAGGCTATTTAACGGCTCTGTATGTAAGTCATGTTTGAAAGAAAATCTGAAATTCAATAATATAAATGATCTTCTTGAAATTCTTTACAAAAATAAAGCTTTAAAGAGACTTAATCCATTATATAAACGCTTAGAAGACTATAAAGTTATTGAAAACATGTTTATTAAAGTTTTTAACTCAAAACCTATAGGTCCGCAGAGATCTTGGATCTTAAGGTTCTTAAAAGGAGAAAGTTTTGCTATAATAGCTCCTCCTGGGTTAGGTAAAACTACATTTGGACTTATGATGTCATTATATTACGCTATGAATAATAAGAAATCCATAATCATATTTCCTACTAGAACTTTGATTTCGCAAACAGTCGACAAGCTTACTAAGTTTTCCGAGACTCTTTCTCAACCAGTTCAACTTTTATATAATAAACAACATACTGTTCATCAAAGTGAGGATATACTAGAGGAATTAAAGAAGAATAACTTTGATATATTTATAACAACAAGTAGATTTATTATGAGAAATCTTTCCGATTTATTATCTATTAAATTTGATTTCATTTTCGTTGATGATGTAGATGCTGCCTTAAAATCTAGTAGGAGTGCTAAATCTATATTGCAATTGGTAGGATTTACAGAAGATGATATTCAAAAAACTGCTTCATTACTTAGGAGTAACATTGCTGATGAGGAAAAGTTCCAGAAAATTCAAGATATAAGAAGCGATAAATTAAGAGATAAAATAGTCGTATTTTCCTCTGCTACAATAAGTAGAGGAAATCCAGTTCTTTCTACTCTTATGGGATTTAAACCTGGTGGTTCAATAATCTATATAAGAAATATAATAGATAGTTATATAAATTTAAATAATATATGTAATAATCAGATTAATGAAGAATGTACTTTAGGAGTACTTATAGATGTCCTTAAGAGATTAAATGATGGAACACTCGTTTATGTACCTATAGATAAGGGTGCTAGTTATGCCGAAAAGTTAGCAACTATACTTAATGAATATAATATAAACGCAGCTTCTGTAACCTCATCATCTATGACAAGATTAGAGGAATTTGAAAGGGGCGAGATAAACGTGTTAGTGGGCGTTGCAACACATTACGGAGTTTTAGTTAGGGGTATAGATATTCCGTGGAGGATAAAATATGCAGTTTTTGTAGGTATTCCAAAGTTTAAGTTTAGAATAGGAGAGTACATGCATCCATTAGCCTTGTTAAGACTATTGAGTTTAATTTCTTTAGTAAAGAATGATGAAGAAATAAGAAAAATTCTAGTTTATGTTCGTAAGAAATTAAGGAATTTAAGCCCAGCTGCATTAGCAATGTTAGCTAGAGATATTAAGGGGGGTAAAATTGAAGATCAAGCAATTAGAAGAGGATATGAGTTAGTTAATGAATATCTAAAAGATAAGATAGTACTTGAGAAAATAGCAGATGCTGGCGATGTAGTAATTCAAGGTGATTATATTCTTATGCCTGATTATTTAACATATATACAAGCTAGTGGTAGGACTTCAAGACTTTATGGTTCAAGTCTTACTACTGGACTTTCAGTACTTTTTTTAGATAATGATAAGTTATTTGACATATTAAATAAGAAACTTAGTCTTATTCTTGACGAGATTAAATGGTTTCCCTTTGATATAAGTAATAATAAGATTGGAGAAAATTCTTTAGATGATATTTTAATTAGGATAAGCGAGGAAAGGGAAAGCCTAAGAAAGTTAAAGAAGGAAGGAGTTGTAAGTCCATCTTCATTAAAAATAAAAACTACTCTATTTATAGTAGAGTCTCCTAATAAAGCTAAGACTATAGCTAACTTTTTCTCTAAACCTTCATCGAGAACTTACGGTAGGATTAGAACTTATGAGACCGTACTTGGTGATAGAATACTTATAGTAACAGCTAGTGGGGGTCACATATATGATTTAATCACAGATAGTAATTATAATACTATAATAGATAAGGGAACTGATGTATATGGTGTTATTATTTCTGATAATAAATATATTCCTTATTACTCAACTATAAAGAAATGTAGTAACGGGCATCAGATTGTGCAAGATTTAAAAGAAAATAAGTGTCCTATACCAGGTTGTAATGCTCCGATAGTAATGGATAAAACAGAAGTTGTAGATATGCTTAGAGAGTTAGCATTAGAAGCTGATGAGATACTTATAGGTACTGATCCCGATACTGAAGGTGAAAAAATAGCGTGGGATATATATTTAGCAATACGCCCATATAATAGTAACATAAAAAGGGCTGAATTTCATGAAGTTACTAGAAGAGCAATATTAAATGCTATTCAGAATCCTCGTGAATTTGACTATAAATTAATTAAGGCTCAAATAGTAAGAAGAATTGAAGATAGGTGGTTAGGTTTTAGGTTGTCAGAGAAAGTTCAAACAGATTTCTGGAATAATTACTGTAATAATATGAAAAGTAAATTAGAAGAAAGGGTAAATCTAGCTAAAAATGAAAAAATTAAGGAAAAATTGATGAAAAAAATAGAAAAATTGAGGTCATTAAGTTGTGATAAAAATCCTAACTTAAGTGCTGGAAGAGTTCAAACACCTGTATTAGGTTGGGTAGTTCAAAGATATAATGAATACAAAGACCCAAAAAATAGGAAAAAATATTTAGTAGCTCTATTAAATATATTTTCGGAAAAGGATAATATAACATACAATTTTAATATATTAATACCTAAACAAAATAATTTATCAAAAAATAGTATAATAAATGTAAGAATAGATAAGATAGATTACGTAAGTGAGGAATTCGGTCCACTGCCTCCCTATACTACAGATAGCCTTTTAGCAGATGCATCTTCAATTCTTAAATTATCTGCATCAGAAACTATGAGAATTGCTCAGGATCTTTTTGAATTGGGTCTAATAACTTATCATAGGACAGATAGCACAAGGATTTCCAATTTTGGAATAAATGTGGCTGAAACATATTTAAAGTCTAAACAAATTGATATCACTAAAATATTCAAACCTAGAAGCTGGGGAGAAGGTGGAGCGCATGAAGCAATAAGACCTACTAAACCCTTAGATGAGACAATGCTAAAAGCGGCTATTGAGGAAGGGGATCTAGAACTTCCAAAGAGATTAACTGCAGCTCACTTCAGGGTATATGATTTAGTTTTTAAGAGATTTATTTCAAGTCAACTGCCCCCATTGATATTAGATAAGCAACTGATTAAAATAAAAGCTTACTTAGACAATACTGAATTGAAACTAGAAAATGATACTATTGAATTAATTACGAATTATAAATTTAAGGAAGGTGAAGAGCTCGCTCGCGTTTTAGAAGGAGTGCTGTATTTTCCATTCAAATTATCCTCTCCAATTACTAAAGATATTGAAGGAAACGTTTATTCTGCAAAAGTCACAAGATCATTTACAAAAAGCCTCGTTCAGTTATATACAGAAGGGGAATTAGTAAGTGAGATGAAGAGAAAACAAATCGGTAGGCCCAGTACTTACGCCACGATTATATCCACATTAAAGAAAAGGAGATATGTAGTGGAATCTAAAAGTTTGAAGAAATTAGTTCCAACTAACATAGGTATAGAGGTTTATAATTACCTTAATAATAAATACCAGCAAATAGTTTCAGAAAGTAGGACGAGCAACTTGCTTCGCAAGATGAGTGAGATAGAGGATGGTAAAATTGATTACATAGAAGTCTTAAAAGAATTATATAATGAAATACAAACAATTAGGTAAGCTGGTGAAAAAATTATGCTTATCGCGTTAACTCATTTAAGACTTAAAGAATTGTCTAGAAAACATAACATAGAGAAAGCTAAAAAATTAATAAAACAAGCTAAAGATAAAGGGGCTAAATTAGTGGTTTTACCATCTATGTTTCCGTCGGGAAATATTTTCGAGATCTACGATAATGATAAAAAATTGAGGAGTTATGTTAAAAACTTAGCAGAGAAGATTCCTGGGAATAATACTGATATACTAATAAATTTAGCTATGGATGGAGAAGTTCACATTATAGTGGGTCCCATTCTAGAACAAGCAGGCCCTAAAATATTTCTTACTTCACTTATATTATCACCCCAGGGAGAGATAATAGGAAAATATAGGAAAGCTGTGCTTTCAGAAAAGGATATAAAGTTAGGTATTTCAGCTGGTAAGGAGCCTGTTAATGTTGTGTTGGATAAGAAATACGGAATTATTGCGGAGGACGATATATTTTCGCCAGAGATTAGTAGGTTACTAGCGCTTGGTGGCTCAGATATTATAATAGGAACTATGAAAGCTTTAGGAAAAAGACAACAAGTTATAAAACATATTGCAATAGCTAGAACAATAGAAAATGAAATACCTTATTTAATTGTAGGTGAAAGTATAGAAGATGAAGAGGGAGAAATTATAGGTTATTCTCCAACTTTTGTAACATCTCCAGATAATCTAATAAGTAAAGAAGCAGAAGAGGATGATAGTATTTTATTAGTGGAAAGTTCTGTGTTGATGTCTGGTAATAAGCAATTACAATTAACTTATCTTGAGCCTATAATAAATGGATTATGTAAGGGAATAAAAAAGATTAAGGGAGAATCAAAAAGGAAGTCCTCTCAAGATATTAATGTAGAAGAAGAATAGTTATGCTGCCACATATATTTCAGTTCTCCTATCTCTTGAGTACAATTTTACAATATTTTGATTTTCCAATTCCTTTAATATCTTCTTAGCAACACTTATACTAATGCCGGCTTTAGTTGCAAGAGTATAAGGCGTAACTATACTTTCCTTCTTTATCTCATCTAATACCCTCTTTTTTGTTTCATCATCTATTATTACAGCCCTACTAATTACTTCTTTTCCTGTTTTTGATTGTCCTTTCTTTTTCTCTTCTGCTTTTTGCTGTTTTTCGGCTTCTCTTTTTAATCTCTTTTCCATCGTGGAAATGGGTTTCTTTGTAGCACCACCCATTTTAAATCACTATTTTTAAAATTCCCTTTTAACCTAATAAATTCTTGATGTCATCTGAACTATTAGAAGAAACGATAAACAGAGTTTCTAAGTTCGCTTCAGTGTTCGGAATTTCTAAATCAGAATTGAAGATATACTCTTATCTCTTAATATATGGCAGGGCAACTGCTAGGGAAATTTCTGATAAAATTGGAATGCCATATACTAAAGTTTACAATATATTATCCAAATTAGAGGGAAGAGGATGGATTATAAAAATAGATAAAAGGCCAGCTATATATGAGGCTATTCCTTTGAAAGAAGTTTGGAATAAAATTAAGAATACATTTCAAGAAAAATTGAATGAGTTCGAGAAGCAATTTATAGAGCCTATATCGGCGATTTTTTCATCTAATATGCTTTATAGTATTATAGTAATACCAAGAGATAATATTATAGATAATATTATTAAACTGTTGAAAGACTATAGTAAAATATATCTTATCGCAATATCATATCAAGAATTAGTAAAAGATGAAATAATTGAATTAATAAAGGCTAATTCTTTAAAAGCTGAAACTAAGATAATAGTCGATAAAAACGTAAATTTTCCAGAAATACCATCGGCTCAGATGAGAAAGGCACAGTCTTTATTTGGAAGTGGTCTAATAACTTCTGACTCTATTCTTCTTATTGTTAAGAGTAATGATAATTTGACTGGTTTATTCTCTAATCATAAATATTTTGTAGATATAGCTACAGTATATTTTAATCACTTATGGTTAACTACTGCGGGTTAAGTCTTATAAATGTTATTAAAGTTATCTATGTTATACGAGTTTACATGAAAATAATAACGGTTAAGTTACCAGAACAATTCTTGGAAGCTATAGATGAATTAGTTAACACAGGCAGATATAGTTCTAGAAGTGAAGTAATAAGAGCAGCAATTGGTGATTTTATACGGAAAGAACTATGGGTATCTACAGAAGAGTAAATGATGAAGGCTGGTATTTTTGATGCAATGAAATGAGACACCAAAGCTGATTTTAATTTTTTACTTATCATGTTAACTTTTTCTTGTTTAAGTGAAAAGATACTTAACTTATCGTTTTGCCTATTATATTATGCCACTAAAGGAAGGAGATCCAGTAGTGGTCTGGATAGATACTAAAAGAGTATATCTCATAAAGTTAGATAAGGAAAAGAGATTAGATACCGATAAGGGGGTAATATTTCATAAAGATTTGATAGGATTAGAATATGGAAGTTCTATTACTCTATCTACAGGAGTTAAGGCTTATTTGTTAAAACCTACAATACATGATTTGTATTCAAAGGGTCTTAAAAGACCTTCTCAAGTACTTTATCCTAAGGATATAGGATATATTCTTATCTCAGCAGGAATTGGGCAAATAAGTAAAGTCGTTGAAGCTGGCACTGGTTCTGGATTTTTAACTATAGCTCTAGCTTTAAGTAGCAACGCCAAAATTTACACTTATGATATAAGGGAAGACATGTTAAAAGTAGCTAGATTTAACGCTAAAATATTGGGTGTAGAGGATAGGATAATATTTAAATTAAAGGACATACGTGAAGGTATTGACGAAAAGGATGTCGATGCAGTATTTTTAGATATGCCAGATCCGTGGAACGCTATACCAAAGGTTTATGAGTCATTAGTCCCATCAGCAGCATTAATAGTGTTTGTACCTACTGTAAATCAAATAGAGAAAACATATTTTGCTATGAAAAATTCTGGGATAATAGACATACACGTAGAGGAAATAATATTAAGGGAGTATCAAGTTAAAGAAAATGCTGTAAGACCAAAAAATGTAGGGATAATGCATACGGGTTTCATAATAAGGGGAAGAAAATCAATATAAGGCACCTCTTATGGACTATATTTGATGAGTGAAACAAAGTTTAATGCATACGCAAAGGCCATAATAGAATTTGAGGAGGAAATAGAAAAGATTAAAAGAGGAGTTGCAGATGATAGTAAAAGATTAATAGTTCTTTCAGATTCTTATATTTCAGAATTAAGATCCAGTGCGGAAAAGACTTTAGCTGAGATACAGAAATCTATAGAAGATGAAAAGAAGAAACAGATAGATGAGATAAGGAGTAAATATGTTGCAGAAAGAGAAAAACAATTATCTAATATAAGGAAAGAAGCGGAAAAGAATCTTGATAAGGCAGTTAATGAGGTTATAAGGCAACTATTAGGTGTATTTAAATGAGTTATGCTATACTCTCGTTTATACATTCAATATCTCGTTCTCAAAGGCTCTCTTTATTAACTAAGGGAACTGTAAATGAGCTAATCTCTGGAGAAAGTTGGACGAATGTTGTATCATTATTGAAGGAAAGGGGAATAATAGAAGAACAACCAAGCAACATAGAGGATTTTGAATATCTACTGAAAAATAGAGCTTTTATGTTATTTGAAAAAATTAGGAACTATTTTTCAATATTTAGAGTAACATATAATATAATCGATTCATATTTATATATTTTGACATTAGATGAGTTAAAGAATATAATTGTAAGCATTATAAATGGTAAAAGTAATAATAAAGTAAGATTCTTTAAGCGCTATTTTGATCAAATTCCGACATCTTTAGAAGAATTAATAAACAGCTTAAAAGGTACTATTTATTTTGATGCTCTTTCATATGCTACTAAAGAATCTCAAAGCAAAGATCTTGCTTATCTCCTTTCGTTATTAGATTTCTATTTTATAAGGAAACTTTCTGAAATTGTGGAAAGTTTTCGAGGAGATTGGAAAAGCAGTGCGGAAAGTATTATATGTTATTATAAGGATTATTATTCTATATCATTAGCAATTAAACATAAGGTTGTTCAAAATGTAACTTGCAGAATTAATACGGAGATACTTAAAGACCTCTCATCTTCATCAAGTAGCAATGAAATTCTTGATGTAATTAGAAGAACTCAGTATTCAAAATTAATTGGGATGAATACTGTCTATGAAACATTAGCGAATCTTTATAGATTAGCTAGAATAAATGCAAGGAGAAATGCTGAATTAGCTTTTATGAGTTCACCATTTAATCCGTCTTTAGCCTTAGCCTTAGCAGAATTGATTAGATTAGATACAGAAGATATAATAACTATAACTAACGCAAAAAGTTTAAGAATAAAAGAGGAAGATATCAAAAGAATGATATCATTCGAACTTATATAATATTTCCTCATCTACTATGTACTTATTATCTTCTTTTATTATAGTTAAGGATGGTATATCTGGGGGATTTGGCATATTTTCAAGTGGTTTTCTTTTACCTAAGTATATCCATTTTAATTTTCCTCCAATTTTTTCCAATCTGTACCAATATTTTCCAATATAAATATATTTCCTTCCATTTTTGTAAACGATATGATAAGGCTTTAGATAAACTCCATATTCCTTTATCTTCGTATTATATTCATAAACTAACATTTTTAGTTTGTCTATAATTTTATCGAATTGTTTTTCGTCTACTTGTACTAGCATTATCTTCATCTCATTTTTTATTATTTAAAAAGTAATGATTCTAATAGATGATATTACATGAACTACAGACTCGTAGGTGATACTAATATTCAAGTCTCTGAAATAGGAATAGGGGTATGGAGTTTAGTTACAGATTGGTGGGGAGCAGATGTAAATAAGGCTGAAGATATTTTAAGGAAAGCTTATGATATGGGAATTAACTTTTACGATACTGCAGATATTTACGGTGAAGGTAAGGGAGAAGAAATAATAGCCAGAACTTTAGGAACTAAAAGAGATAATATAGTTATATTAACTAAGATAGGTTATGATTTTTATCATAAAGAGGGAGGGAAAATAAAGCAGAGATTTGACATACCTTATTTAGAATTTGCGCTGAAGAAATCTCTAGAGAGACTAGACACTGACTATATAGATATACTAATGATACATAACCCTAAAATAGATGTGATAAAAAATTCAGAAATATTATCCTTTTTAAAATCTTTAAAAAGAGATGGGATAGTAAGGATTATAGGTGTTGCTCTAGGTCCCACTTTAGGATGGAGAGAAGAAGGATTAGAAGCAATAAACATGGGTTATGAGAGTTTAGAGTACATTTATAACATTATTGAGCAAAAACCTGGGATAGAATTCCTTAAGTATAGAATAGGTCACTTTATTAGAGTACCTCACGCGTCGGATGTACTAATCGAAGATAAATGGCCATTAATTTCCAATCCTAAATTACATAGATCCCTAAAAGATGCTAAGTGGTTAAATGAAGGTATAGAGAGAAGTAAAGAATTGAAAGTATTTGCTGAAAGAAAGGGAATGAAGTTATCCCAGTTAGCATTGAAATTCGTTTTATCAAATGAGAGAGTTTCTTCTGTACTTCCTAATATATCTTCATTGCAAGAATTGGAGGAATACGTTAAAGTAGAAAGCTTACCCAATTTAAGTAAAGAAGATCTAGACTATATAAATAATCATTATAGAAAATATTATATAGAACTTAATGAGGAAAGTATAAAAGAAACAATTAGATATAAATAATAATTAATTAAGAATAATACTCATATAAAAATTCAGCTAATTTCGAAAAAGCCTTATACCTATGCGAATACTTATTTTTTTCCTCTAAAGACATCTCTGCAAATGTTCTTTCCTCACCCTCTGGTATAAAAATAGGGTCAAACCCGAAACCTTTATTTCCCCTCATCTCGTTGGCAATCCAACCTTTAACTATCCCACTGAATGACTTTATAATCTTACCATCAGTAAACGTTATCACGGTCATGAAATACGCTGACCTATCCTTTATATTTTCTAATAACTTTAATATTCCCTTAATGTCTATTGTTTTTTTCACATAACTTGTATAAGGTCCAGGGAAGTTATTTAAAGCGGGTATGAATAAACCACTATCATCTACAATTAACGGTCTTCTAAAAGTTAAATAAGCTAACGTTGCTGATATTTTAGATATTTCCTCAAGATTATCACTTTGTATCTCTACCTTATCACTTTTTATCCATTCTAATTCTATGTTAAACTCTTTAGCTATTTCACTCATTTCGCGAAATTTACTCTCATTGTTAGTTATTAAACTTATTTTTACGTCTCTCTTCAATATATCTTCCCCTCATTCTTATATCTTTAACTATATTTACTATTTGACTAGTTTTACTTCCCATTATCTCCTCGTATCCCTTTAGAAAGGACTCATATATAATATCTTTATAGTCAGAATGAACACTCTCTAATGATCTTAAAAATACATGAATATCGGTTGCTAAATCTTCCTCATCATCTGATCTTTTAGCTAACCCAAAATCTATTAAGAAAATTTCATTAGTGACTGGGTTTTCTATTAGATTATTAGTAGTTAGATCTCCATGAGCAATTCCTATACTGTGAAGCTTACCTGCTATCTTTCCAATCTCTTTTCCTAACTTTTTTAAAGATTCTGAATCTAGATAATTAATTATATCCTTTAATACATATCCTTCTATATATTCTAGAACTAAAAGATAATTCTCTGGATCAATGTATAATACTGCAGGAACGTTTATATTATTTTTCAATGCGGTGTATATTAGTTTAGCTTCCAAAATTGTCCTTTCGTAATTTATTTTATGATCTATTTCTGGATTCCTATAACTTTTCCTTATCCTTTGCTTAAATATAGCATGAATTCCTAAAAAATAACCCTCATATATATTAGATTCTGCCCCCCTTTTTAATAATTTTAGTTTCTCCATGGTATTTCTACCTCATCAACTCTCCATCTAGGCCTTACGTAGGATTTATCAATGTCTATAAATACATTTTTTGATGCAGCTAAAACACCGGTATAGGCTATCATTGCTCCATTATCTCCTGCAAATTCAGGCGGGACTATTTTAATTTCTATATTCCACTCTTTTCCTAATTCTTCCAATTTCTTCCTTAAACTTACACTCGCCGCAACACCACCAACTACTAATAATTCCTTCTTTGATGTTAGTGCTAAGGCCCTTTCAGTAGCTTCAAGGAGCATGTCAAAAGCTATCTCTCTTACTGTGTAACAAATATCTTCTAATTTCTCTTTTCCTACTAATCTTAATGCTGCAGTTAACAGCCCAGAATATGACATATCCTGACCCTTAACTACATAAGGAAGATCTAATAACTTACTACCCTTATCTGCACATATATCAATCACATGTTTCCCATTAACTACATAAGGGGGTGCTAGTTTCACTTCCCTTACGAAAACGTCCATCATGTTTCCTAAAGCTATATCGAGAGTTTCCCCAAATGTTCTGAATTTACCCTTATAAAAAGTGGTTATAATTGTATTTCCACCCGATAAATAAAGGATTAACGGGTCTCTAGCTTGAGTCGACAAGTATCCTATTTCTATATGGGCTATACCATGATTTATAGGAATTAGCTTTTTATTAAACTTAAGTGCTAAAGCTCTTGCTAAAGTTGCACCTACCCTTAATGCAGGACCTATCCCTGGACCTAAAGCTACTGCTATATAATCTATCTCTTTAATGCTTAATTTGGCCTTTTCTAGTGCCCTTTTAAGGATCGTCGATGATACTTCAGCATGGTGCCTAAGTAAATCACCTGGCTTCATTCCTCCTTCTTTGGGTACAAAGGTATCTTTTTCATTAGCTAATATATAAGGTGGTCTATCTGTAGCTATACCAACTCCGAAAGTATGTGCTGTAGATTCTATGCCTAGCACTAACATATTTATTTTTTCTTACCTGCGCTTATAAATTCAGTGTAACCACATTTTCCGCATGCCCATCTTTCATAGGGTTTCATATGATGAGCCATTATACTTCCACATCTAGGACATTTCTTATTCTTTAACTTTATCTTATCTCCTTCTATAACATAATATGTTCTAACTACTGCTTTGACTTGCTCCTTTTTGGGCACCTTTACCTCCTCCCTTCTTTTGTTTAGTTCCTGCGTCTCTATCTAATAAGTATTTTGGCTCAATTTTCTCTAGTACCTCACGCGAATTATAGACATGTAACTTCACATTACTAATTCCAGCACCGTAAACTGTAGATATTTTTCTAACTACAACTAAATTATCTTTTACTCCTAAACTTTCCACTACTGCTTTTATTATCTCTTTCCTAGAAGGAGTCCCACTTCCCATATGATAGACTTTTAATGTTAATTCACGTCTTCCAATTACGTTATTTTGATAATCTCGTTCTATAATTCCTTCTGCTTTATCTGAGATTTTTATCTTAGCTTGTGATGACATATTAACTCATCATTTTTAAAAATGCTTGGCATTTAAGGTTTTCTCCCCACATGCATTAGAAAGGGTGAGAAGTTAAAGAGTTCAGATTTCATCGTGGCTAATAATCACTAGGTCTTATCACTCCTTATCCTTCTCCATGTCGTATAAGGTACTACCTCCCTTCAAGGGCATGGGAAGTTTCATTGGGCTCCTTGCTCTATCTCGTGACTGCTTATCAACTTCATTGTAGCACCCTCTGATGTAATAATTAAAGCCTATAAACTTTGATAAGCATACAACTTCAGCTTGCTTAATCGCATTAATGGATTAGAAGTAATTAAAATAACTTATATCTACGTAAAAGTGTTACAGATAATTTTAAAATTTATATATAGAAATTTGTTCTCAAATTATGAATATTATTAATTAAAAATAAAAATTATTGATTAATTTTAAATTTTAATTTCAGTTTTTAACAAATCCTTTATTATCTGCTCTGCTACTGCTTTTCCCGATAAAACCATTGCTCCGAAAATAGGTCCCATTCTGGGCAGTCCTTTAACTTCTGCAACCGCCATTCCCGTAACGTATAAGCCCTCTGCCACTTTTCCCGTGTTGATAACTACTAGTTCTTCCGCTTTTTCACTATATGCAGATTTCTCTCCAGGTATTACTATACCTAATTCCGGTATTTTCCTTGATGCTACTGAAATTACTTCTGCATCATGTCCCGTAGCATCTACTACTGCCTTAGCTGAAATGAATATTGGATCTACATGAAGGCTTGCCATCTGTGTTGCCGTCCATTCAACTGCAACACCAGCAACTCTTAAAGGATCTTCTCTAAATATTACGTCGTCAACAGTTACTCCATGAATTATTTTAGCCCCAGCATCTATTGCAGCAGTAGCAAGTTTTGCCATAAATTCAGCAGAATCCACTATATATACACCTTCTTCTACTTCCTTCAATCTTATGTTGAATTCCCTTAGAATTTCATCAGCAGGTCTTTCTATAACTAATTTATGGAATAACATTGCTCCTCCCCCTATTCCTCCACCGAAACTTAACCTTCTTTCAAATACTAATGTCCTTAATCTAGCTTTAGCTAAATAATAGGCTGCAGTCAATCCAGAGGGGCCAGCTCCAACAATTACTACGTCAGAATCCACAAACTGATACCAATCTTCCATTGTTTCCTTAATTATATATCTACTTATCTTTACCTCATCCACTTGTTTAATTTTTATTTCCATATAATAATAAGAGGATATAACTGGCTTATAAATTAACTTTTATAATGGCAGATATGAATAATATTTTTTAGGGGCGGAAAGAAGGGATTAGTTATGCCTTTACAATTAAATACCAGCACGGTTTCTTTAAAGTGCAGCTGGTGTGGAACTATAATAAAGGAGAATCCCATAGTAGTAAAAACGTGCTGCAATAATAAACCATGGATATTTTGTAGTAATAGGTGTTATCAACAATGGTTAGCAGATTGGCTAAAGAAGCAGGAGCAAAAGGCGGGAAGGGGAAAACAAAGAGGATTATTATAGGGATTAGTGGCGCTAGTGGAAGTATATATGGACTAAGGACAGTTGAAGTTTTAAACAATCTTGGTTATGAGGTTCATGTAATAGTATCTAAAAGTGCTTTAAAAGTTGCTCAAAAGGAACTTAATATAAATCTTATAGATGAGTTAAAAAGATATACACCTTATATCTATAACCAGACGCAAATAGAAGCAGCTCCCTCAAGTTCAAGTTTTTCGGTAACAGCTAAAGGAATGATAATTATACCGTGTAGTATAAAAACTTTAGCTGAAATAGCTAATGGAATTGGATCCAATTTAATTTCTAGAACAGCATTAAATTTTATCAGAACAAAAAAGAGGCTTGTTCTTGTAATAAGAGAAACGCCATTAGGTGCTATAGAATTAGAAAACGCTTTAAAACTAGCTAAAATAGGTGTAATAATAATGCCTGCTTCTCCAGCATTTTACGTAATACCTAAAACTATTGATGATATGATAGATTTTATAGTAGGGAAAGCATTGGACTTACTAGGAATAAAACACAATATTTATAAAAGATGGACTGGTTGATGATAATAATAAAAATAAACTTATTATAGTAAATCTAATCCCTTTTTGCCAAATTTCTTTGATATTATTTCTTTCATTTTGTCATCATAATCCTCCTTTTCTAACTCCTTTTCTATTTCAACTTCTTTTTCATTTTTTCTATTTATTGCAAATGCGCATTTATTACCTGGAAGTAATGCTCTCTTTTCACAATATGCATATTGGCATTCTCCAGCGATACAGACATCGCCAACCCATCTGCAATAACCAACCTTATATGGGTTGCCCTTAGAATATTTAACTTGAACTAATAACGCTCTTTTGTTGCATCTAAAATATGGACATAGGTAATTACATTTATCTCCTAAGGGCATAGGTTTAGGCTCATCAGTAAAGGAGGAGGGCTGTCTTTCAAAGTTTCTATTACCATTTCTCAAATTACTTAAACCCCCAAGACTTTACACACTAATATTAAATTATAACTTGACCCATTTAAACATTATGTATCTTACACTGGCATTCTTTCTATCCACTAGACCTAAAACCAATCTCTTTCTCGTACTATGTGATACTCTTCCGAAACTTAATAATTCATGGGGAGTTAGGTCTTGATCTATATCTAAAGTAATGACAATAAACGGAGCATGTTCTAATCCTGGACCTAAAGTATAAACCGCGAAATCTGCACCATATTTTATTCCAGATCTCACAATAAATCCCTTTTCTCTTAAATCCTCATAAACCCTATACATTATATCAAATTTATCTATTGTTTGTAGCCCATATTCATATAATTTTTTATATTCCAAAACATCACCATTTTTTGAAATAACCTCTATTAATCCTTTTTTCACTAAGTACACACTTTCTATGAGTGATAATTCTAAAGGTCTTGTTATATCCTTGACACTTTTAGGTTTAGGAATTCCTAGAGGTTTGCCATAAAATCCATTTGAATAGAGATATTTTGCATCTTCGATATTTGTTACAATTACCTTAGAACCTACTAGGTAAGCCCTTATCATTTACATCCTCTCATAAGCAATATATGTTATATTATCAGCAGAAATCTTTAACAAATCTTCACTATCTTCTAATCTATCCGCAATATCTTTTAATAGCATTATATAAGAAAAATTAGATGTATTTTTTTCAAATAAGGTTAATTCCAAACTTCTGTATAGATCATCTATTTCCTGCTCTATTTTTATTACACTTCGAGCATTTTCGAAGGAATTTTTAGGATTTACTGATAGCAATCTTAACGCTTCTATAAAATGCGTTATAGACGCAATAATTTTCTCACAAATTACTATTAATAACCTATTTATCACATCATCAATTATAAACTGTTTTGTTAACATAACACTTAACCTATAAGCTGCCGCATCTATATTCTGGGCAACTTTTTCTAAATTATTCATTATTTCTACATATAAATCCTTATCTAATAATCCTTCCCTTATCTTGAAAATATATTCTCCTAATCTATATTTGTTATTTTCTATATCATTCTTTATTCCATTCACTTTCGAATATATCTGCATATAATTTATGCCTTGTTTATCATTAGATAAAAGTTCATAAAGAATTCTAATCTCATCTAATACTTTTAACAATATTTGTTGTAGTTGTTCCTCTATCGCAAGTGTAGCAATTCCCTCACTCATTATGGTTTTAACTACATCTAGGTTTAAAAATTAAGATGAGAAATCCTATTAATAATACTCGTTATTTGCTCTATATCTTTATCCAATTGCAAATCTATACCTTTACCCTTAAGATAATTATTTAGTGTAGTTAACATATCTTTCTCATCTTTTAAACCTACAATTACAAGATAGTTCACTAACCCTAAAGCTTCCTCTTTAATTTTCAAATCACTTACGTTATCTATATTTTTAGTTATTATATCTAAACCTTGAGAAAGCTCTCTTCTAACCCTTCTCATTTTTCTAATTAATCGTGTAGCTTTTTCAATATCTGGCTCTGGGAATACGATTAAGTTCTCTAGCTCATTAAGGTATGCAGTGTGATCCTCTATTACTGTTTCAAAATTAAGTAAAATTCTGCTTACCTCTCTATCGCTTTCATTCATTTAGCAGCCCTCACGGTTATTGTACTGTTATCTTCTATTCCTAATGTCACCATATCTTCTGGATTAGCCCATATTTCTAATTCTGGAACACCTTCCTGTAATATAGCCTTTAACTTTAACCTCTTTCCTTTTACTGAAACCTCTAACATGTCACTTATGCTTAACTCTTTAGCTAATTTAGAGGATATAATTGCGTACCCTTTATCAACATCTGTTCTTTTTCTAATTTTAACTCTTTTCTCCTTAGGCGGTGCTTTGCTTCCTTTTAATGTAGATGCAGGAGGTATTATGCTGACTAAGGTTTTTATATCAATCTTCTTTTCCTCCTTTTCTTCATTACTCATTCTCGTTTTTCACCTCAATTCCAATTTTATTAAGATCTTCTCCTCTAAATAACTTTTCCAGTGTAACGTCGATAGAATCTATATTAACTCTAATCTGTCTCCAACTATCCCTATCCCTTATGGTAACGGTGTTATCTAATAAGGACTGAGAATCTACGGTAATAGCAAATGGTACACCAATTTCATCGGCTCTAGCATATCTTCTCCCTATACTTCCCACTTCGTCATAAAGTACATCGTATTTCACTGAAAGACTATCTCTAATTTCTCTTGCTTTCTTGATTAACTCTTCCCTCTCTAATAACGGAAACACTGCAACATCATAAGGTGACAAGTATTTAGGTAATGATAATATTATTCTTCCCTCTTTTTCCCTATATGCATTTAATATGGTTAAAAAGAGGGCTCTCTCTACGCCAAAAGACGGTTCTATAACATGTGGAATAATATGTTCACCATGAACTTTTTCCTCTCTTTCTATTATTGACACAAATTCACCTAAAGGTTGATTATCTATAGTTAAATTAGCCTTAATCATAGTTTCTATTTCTTCAATTTTTTTATTATTAATCAATTCCATAATTTTTTTCCTTAATTCCTTATCTCTTAACTTTGTATTATTAATTACTAAAGTCTTCTTTTTGATAATTTTCGGTTCAGAGTATTTTCTAAAAATGGTTTGATCTTGACCACTATATTGCATATGTCTAGATAAATCGTAATCTCCTCTGTATGCATGTCCAGCTATTTCGACCCTTATATCGCCAATTACAACTATTTGATCAAAAGTTTGTTTCGAATAATGAGCTCTTTCATGAGGTAATTTTTCCTCAAAATAGAAATTATCAATGCCTAAAGCTCTTACAAATTTTGCAGCAACTGCTATCCAGTAAGCCATCCAAGGGTGGATAACTATTTTCTCCTTTACAATCTCATCTACTTTAAATTCTCTTGGTTTACCATTTTTCAACTTATCTTCAGCTGTTAATATATTTAATTTATAGTCGCTGAACTTAAATAGCGGTATATCATTCTTATCCTCTGGATCTATAAAGAACTCAATTTCCATAATAGTGAATTCTCTCATTCTGATTAATCCCTGCCTAGGGGAAATTTCATTTCTAGCTACTCTACCAACTTGCGCTATGCCTATAGGTAATTTCTGTCTGCTCACCTCATAAACTCGTTTAAACGCAGTAAACATACCCTGAGCGGTCTCTGGCCTCAAATATCCTAAATTACCCGTATAGGGTCCTATGTTAGTCGAAAATAATAGATTAAACAGTCTAACTTCTCCTAACTCTCCACCGCATGAAGGGCATCTTATATTATTTTCTTTAATTATTTTAGTTAACTCTTCAGGCTTTAAACCCTCTACACTCTTCTTTAGTATATCTTCAATCAGATGATCTGCCCTATATATTCTCTTACAACTATTACACTCAACTATAGGATCTGTAAAGCTTTCTACATGTCCACTTGCTTCAAATACTTTCGAGGGTCCTATGATTGGAGTCTCTATCTCGACGACGAAATCACTATTATCTTTAATAAAGTATTTTCTCCATAATTCTACTATTTTATTTTTTATCTTAGTACCTATTGGTCCTATATCATAAAATCCTGCTACACCTCCATATATTTCGTAAGATGGCCAAAAAATTCCCCTTCTTTTTGCTAAGTCCAAAACTTTACTTAATACTTCACTCACATTTGACTAACATTACAACAAGTTTATAAAGCTCAATGAATAAGATGAGAAGGTGAGCGATAGTAGATTATTATATTTAAATGAGAATAGTAGGAAATTTGCTGGGTTTAATAAACAATCATCTCCATTTATCATAATAGGGATACCAATGGATATTACGAGTAGTTATAGACCTGGTAGCAGGTTTGCACCAAATTCTATAAGGGATGCAGCACAATATATAGAATTCTATTCTATAAGAACGGGTATAGATATGGGAGATGTAGGTTTTAATGACGTAGGGGATATAATACTTCACCCATCCAGCGTAGAGGAGAATCTTAGCAGAATATCTAGTGTAATCAATTATTTTCATGAAAACAAAAAAATCATCATTTCAATCGGAGGAGAGCATACTATATCAGCAGGTGTAATAAAAGGGTTACAAAAAGAGGGCTTATGTATAATTAGTTTTGACGCACATTTAGATCTAAGAGATGAATACATGGGTTATAAGTACGATCATGCATGTGTTATGCGAAGAATATCAGAATATGGTGTTAAGATATTAGAGATTGGTAGTAGGGCTATAAGCAGAGAGGAATTAGAATATGCAAGAAGAAATGGGATAGCATTTTTTACACCGCAACAAATTAGACTTTTAGGTGTTAAAGAGGTAGCTAGAAAAATAATAAACTCCACTCAAGAGTGTAAATCCTTATACATTTCAATTGATATGGATGGGCTAGATCCAGCTTATGCTCCTGGAGTTGCTACACCAGAACCAGAAGGATTAGATCCTACTACATTACTAGATATTATAAACCTAATTGTGGACAAAAGAGTAGTGGGGTTTGATATTGTAGAAATATCACCACCTTATGATATTTCTGGAATAACAAGTGTTTTAGGGGCAAAAATTATCATGGAGACATCAGCATCAATTTATAAAGCTAAATTGCTTTAACTATTTTTATTGTGGGCTTTCTAACCATATATATTATTTTATAACCACAGTATGGGCACCTAACACCTGGTAGAACTTTTAGTTGTTCATCCGTGAAAGTTTTCCAACACTTACCACACCTATATACAGCCATTTCAAACACATATTTTCATTATACCCTTTATAAGGTTATCTGATAAAAACACATAGAAAGATTAAAAGGGGGGATTTACTCAAAAATAAAATGAGAAATGGCAGAAAATGTGTGTGGTGGTCTTCCACCAGATATTTGTGAGCAATTAACTAAAGAGGAGCAATTTATAAAAATAAAGGTAGAAAAAAGAAGATATGGTAAGGAGGTAACTATAATAGAAGGTTTAGGAGGAAGTGATACTGAATTGAAGAAGATTGCCTCAGAGCTTAAGTCTAAATTAGCTGCAGGAGGAACTGTAAAGGAAGGTAAGATAATGATACAAGGAGATCATAAGGAAAAAATAAAGGAAATCTTAATAAAAATGGGTTATCCTGAATCAAATATTTTAATTATTGAGTAGGAATAGATATTTTTAATTCTTGTGTTAATTCCTTATATCTATTTCTTACAGTTACTTCAGTAACACCTGCAACTTGTGCTATTTCTTTTTGGGTTCTCCTCTCGTCATGTAGAAGAGAAGCTATATATATAGCGGCTGCAGCTAATCCGGCAGGATCTTTACCAGCAGTTAATCCAGTACTTTTAGCCTTATCTATTATTTCAGCAGCTGTTTTCATAACTGCGCCACTTAATCCTAATAAGTTCGCTATTCTAGTTACATAATCCTTAGGATCACTTACTGGCACATCTACATTTAATTCTCTCAGCAATAATCTATAGCATCTTGCCACTTCTTTTCTATTAGCTTTAGTATATTGTGCTATCTCATCTAGAGTTCTAGCTAATTTCATTCTTCTACAAGCAGCGTAAATTGCCGCAGCTACCACACTCTCTATACTTCTTCCTCTCACTAGCCCTTTTTCGACTGCTTTTCTGTAAATTAAGGCAGCTTCATCTTTAACAGATTTTGGTAAATTAAGCAAATTACCTATTCTCTCTAACTCATTCATTGCTTGAGCTAGGTTTCTATCTATAGAACTCTGTATTCTAGCCCTTATTTGCCACTTCCTCCATCTTAACGCTTCAAGTCTTCTTTTAGGGTCTAAAGTTCTACCCATCGCGTCCTTATCTTTCCAATCTATAAGGGTAGATAGACCTCTATCGTGAATAGTATTGTTTAAAGGACCTCCTACTCTACTTCTCTTTTCTTTCTCTTCTGGTGTAAATGCTCTCCATTCAGGTCCTTGATCTATAATTTTATCTTCTAATACTTCACCAGTCTCTGTACATATATACTCTCCCCTCTCGGCGTCAAAAATAATTTTATCAGGGGGACAAGGAGAAGCTACAGGCTTATTCTCTTCAGACAAATATAACACCCCATATATTATATAAAGCCACGAATAGCAAACCTTTTAAACTTTTTTCTTTTTTCACTTATAAATCTTTCTATCTTAAACCAGTGAGTTGGACGAAATTAAGGCGTTAAGTTTAAATAATAACAAGAATAGTATAATATTAGCCGGGTCGTCTAGCGGTCAAGGATCCAGGGCTTTGGCCCCTGGGACCGGGGTTCAAATCCCCGCCCGGCTACCTTTGCGGGTGAAGCTTCAATCCGACTAAGGTAAGCCTCCACTACCTTATAATACTCTCTTGTCTTACTCTCTGGGTCCTTCTCTATGAAGTAACGATAATATTTCTCATTCCTTTTACGGATCTTCCATGCCCTAACATCGCAAGTTTTAATTTCTATATTTAACAATTTGCTCTTTCTCATATCTAAAGCTTAAAAGCTTAGAGATAGGAGACGATTAACTTAACTGCTTTATAAATTGAAATAAGGAAAAAGATTACTTGAAAGAGGCTAATAATTATCTATTATTTATTTTATATGTTATTAATATATTTAAAGATTTTAAATATAATAAAATTTTAAATTAAAACAACTAATCTCCAAATATTATACTAACTGAAAAAAATTGCATGCTACTTTCGTTTAGATAGTTTGTGGATCTACCGAAACATTTATATTTAATAATGTTGAAGGTATTTATGACATGCGGCCGTAGTCTAGCCTGGATTAGGACGCCTGCCTGCCACGCAGGAGGTCCCGGGTTCAAATCCCGGCGGCCGCATACAATGTGATGAGCCCTCGTAGGCTATGATCTATGAAGCAAGGTCTTGAGTGCTGAGATTGTATATTCTAGTAAAAAGAATAGGTATTAGATAAATTTAAGTATTATTTGAAACGAGGTTATTGTGGTATGCTGTTATATGCAGTGATAAAAACGCCGTCAATTAAACAGCTATCTGATATAAATTTAAGCAATGTTTCAGTTAACATCTTAGACATTAGAGTTGAGAAAGATAAGGGAAAGATACTTATGGAAATAAAGGGTGATGAGAAAGTTGCTAAAGAAATATGTGAAGAACCACTAAAAGTATCTAGGTTTAAATTTATATGTACTAGCTATATTCAATCGGATTTATTATATATTTTATCTCAATATATTTTAATGAATGGAGCTATTTTAAATGATGGAATAATATGGACTTTAATTCTAAATGATTATACAGAACTAAAACAGTTATTAAATTCTTTATTAACTGTAACTAAAGAATTTAAAGTATTAAAAGTTATTAAGGCTGAGAGACGTGATACTATAACAGCTAGGCAAGAGCAAATATTAAGGATAGCCTTAGAAGCGGGATTCTTTGACTATCCTAGAAGAATAGGATTGAAGGAATTAGCAAAAAAACTTAACATGAGTCCTTCTAATTTGAGTGAAATAATAAGAAGGGCTGAGAAGAATCTTATAACAGCCTATTTTAGGGAAAAAGAAATATGAAACACGGAGGATATCCTTGGGTTAAAGGAAAGCCGCCTATGAATATAAACGATTTTAGCGTAAATCTAAATCCATTGGGCACACCAAAATTTATAGAGGAACTTATAGAAGATGCAATAAAAATTAAAGTATATAAATATTATCCTCCAGAAAATCTAAAGGATATTAAAACGATAATTGCAGAGATATATAATGTGGAAGAAGACCTTATTGGAGTATTTAATGGAGCTTCCGAAATAATTAATATGCTAGGTGATAATTTTACAGTTCCGCAGCCCAATTATTCAGAATATAAATTTAGTGAATTTTATTACGCTGAGGAATTAGGAGATGAATTCAAATTCACCCTTAAAGGTAGAAGAGTATTAACAAGCAATCCTAATAATCCCACAGGATCTTTAATTAGTTTAGCAGAGATAGAAGAGTTCGTTAAAGATGATAAAAATGAGTTAATTTTAGACGAGTCCTTTATCGATATAAGTAATGGTGAGAGCGCAGTGAAGTTAGTGAATGAATATAAGAACTTAACGGTAATAAATTCATTTACTAAAAGTCTCTCCATACCTGGTTTGAGATTTGGTTTTTCTATTGGTCATAAAAGTAGAGAGCTAGAAAAATTAGCTCCTATTTGGCGCATTAATTCTATAATATATTACGTAATTTCAAATATGAATCCTAAAGAAGTAAAAGAATTCTTTAAACTAAGTAAATATAAAGTGAGTGAGCTACAAGATAGAATAAAAAATTTAGTGAAATTTAAAATATATAAGTCTTATGCACCATACTTTTTAGCTGAATTTAACTTACCTACATATATTGTTAATAGTAAGTTAATAAAAATGGGTTACTATATCAGAGATGCAAGCAACTTTATAGGTCTAAGATCTACACATGCTAGAATTGCATTGAAGGAAGGTGTAGAGAAGTTGATAAGTCTCATAAATGATATAGTTAGTTCTTAAGGTTAATGAATATGTTTATTAGCTTATTTAGGTTAATGATAATGTGTCATATCTAGTAAGGTTTTTTAAGTTCGCCATAGTTGGTGGATTAGGTACTATAGTGAATGAGGCAGTTTACGTTTTTTCTTCGAAGGCTATTCCTATAGCTGTTTCATTGGCTTTGGCTATTGAGGTTTCCCTCGTCTTTAACTTCGTCTTGAATGATATATGGACTTTTAGGGATAAAAGAAACGGTTCTTTCATGAAAAGACTTGCCAAATTTCACGGTTCGTCTTATCTGGGGAATGTAGTACAATATTTAGTAGCCATAATACTGCTAATTTACTTCCTTCATCTTTCCTCAATTTATCAAGCATTATTCACAATATTTCTAGCTAAATATGAACAGTCTGTGATTACCCTATTGTTAACTAATTTCATAGGAATAGTGGCGGGATTTCTAGTAAGGTTTGTGACTAGTTTAAAATATGTATGGGCTTAAGGTTTTACAGTATAATAAACTCTTTTTCTACCCTTACCTTTGTTTTCCACCTTTAACAAGACTATCTCTCCTATCTCGCTAGTATTCTTAACATGTGGACCTCCGTCAGCTTGTATATCTATTCCAGGTATTTCTACAATTCTCCAAATAGGTATATTAGGAGGATTTCTGCCAGCTAATTTTACTATTGCTGGTATCATTAATGCTTCCTCTCTTGGTAAGAAGTATACTTTTACTTCTATCGCTTTCTTAACTATTTCATTAGCCTCATTTATTAGATCTATAAGCGCATCTTTATCATTTACATTAAAATCGTCTTTAGCGTATTCTGGATTTATATGACCGCCAGTAATAAGGGAACCAAATTTACTGTAAGCTAATGCAGCTATTATATGTGATGCTGTATGTAATCTCATCATCTTATATCTTCTTGACCAGTTTATTACTCCCTTTATTATATCACCAACATTAAGACTACTATTTGATTCAACTTTATGTAATATCTCGTTATTTTCGTCTCTTTTCACTTCAGTAACGTTTATTTTTTCACCCTTAGAATTAACAAAGTAGCCAATATCATTTTCAAGCCCGCCTCCACCAGGATAAAAAGCTGTCTTATCTAAAATAGCATATTCACCTTTAATTTCCTTAACTTTTGCGTCAAATTCTCTAATGTAAGAATCTTTTAAGTAAAGTTCTTCGGTCATTAATTTACTCTATTACCTTGGAGTATAAATATTCCATTTTTATGCTTGAAGGTTAAAGTAGATGGATCTATTTTTATCGGTAAGGTTATTATTTTAATTATGCGATTATTATTTGAATCTAATATAAATATTTTATTTCCATCAGTCTTTGCTATTATCTTGTCATATGTTACCTCTTTTCCTCTGAGATCTAAGTATATTACTACATTACCGTCCTTTACATAAACGTCATAATCTGGATCTTCATCTTCTCTAATAAATATATTAGCCATATTACTTATTTTTCTTTTTACGAATTTAAACTCTTATCTCTAATTGTTTGCTTTATAAGCCTTGGCAAGTAAAGATATATATTAGCCATGCTCGGAAAAGATTTTCAAAAGATATGGGGAAATAATGATGAAAAAATTAAGGTTAAGGGATCAAAGGAACCATTAAAATACAAATTAATTAATGCTCATTATAAAATCGGATCAATGATCAGTAGGCTTGACGCTTATATCAGTAAAATGCAAGAAAGGGATAAAATATTATTTGAGAGAGTAGTTGAAGCACAAATGGCTAAGGATACCCAGAGAGCCGCTATGTACGCTAATGAGGTAGCAGAGATTAGAAAGATATCTAAACAACTACTAATGACTCAAATTGCTTTAGAGCAAGTGCAATTAAGGTTAGAGACTGTAACTGAACTCGGGGATATATTTGTTAATCTAATTCCAGTATTAGGTGTAGTTAACGAGTTAAGAAGTACCCTTAAAGGTATATTACCAGAAGTTTCAATAGAATTAGCAGATCTAGGGGAGTCTTTGCAAGAAATAGTAACGGAGTCTGGTGAGTTCACCGGATTAGGAACTTATGCTGGTGCAGCTTCTCCGGAAGCCAAGAAGATATTAGAAGAAGCATCAATAGTTGCAGAACAGAGAATGAAGGAGAAATTCCCTGCATTACCAGTAAATTCTCCACTTTCATCAAAAACTAATACGTAATAGTGCAATTTAACCTACTTCAATTTTAACCTTTTATATTTTCATGTATTTTTATTATATAATGCCAGACGAATTTACTGTTACACCTTGGGAAGTAAAGGGTAAAGTAGATTACGATAAATTAATAATACAATTCGGTACTCAGAAAATCACTGAAGAATTAAAACATAAAATTAAGAATTTAACTGGAGGAGAGTTGCATGTGATGCTTAGGAGAAACATATTTTTCTCACATAGAGATCTGGATTTAGTTATTGAAGATTACGAGAAGGGCAAGGGTTTTTTCTTATATACTGGCAGAGCTCCTTCATTGGGTATGCATATTGGGCATTTAATTCCATTTATCTTTACTAAATGGTTACAAGATAAATTTAAGGTGAATGTATATATTGAAGTTACTGATGACGAGAAGTTTTTAAGGAATCAAGAGTATACGTTAGATCAAACAAGAAGTTGGGCTTATGATAATATTTTAGATATTATTGCAGTGGGTTTTGATCCAGATAGAACGTTTATATTTCAAGATACTGAATATATCAGAAATATGTATCCAATTGCAATAAAAATTGCAAAAAAACTCACGTTTTCTGAAATAAGAGCGACTTTTGGTTTAGAGACTTCGTCGAATATTGGTATTATATTTTATCCCGCACTTCAGATAGCTCCAACAATGTTTGAAAAGAAGAGATGTTTGATCCCTGCGGGAATTGACCAAGATCCCTATTGGAGATTGCAAAGAGATATTGCCGAAAGTTTGGGATATTATAAGGCAGCTCAAATACATAGTAAGTTTCTTCCACCTTTAACTGGCCCGGAGGGCAAGATGAGTTCTTCAAATCCAGAGACGGCAATTTATTTATCTGATGATCCTAAAACTGTAGAGAAAAAAATAATGAAATACGCTTTTTCTGGTGGTCAGCCTACTATAGAGCTCCATAGAAAATATGGCGGAAATCCAGAGATAGATGTAGCTTTTCAATGGTTATATTACTTCTTTGAGGAAGATGATAATAAGATAAAGAAAATTGAGGAAGATTATAGATCGGGTAAAATGTTAACTGGTGAGTTAAAGCAAATATTAATAGAAAAACTTAATGATTTCTTAGAAGAACATAGGAGAAAGAGAGAAGAGGCTAAGAAGTTACTACATGTCTTTAAATACGATGGTAAGTTAGCTAGCGAGATGTGGCAGAAGGTTCACGAGTAGACTTGTATATACCTAACTTTTTCAAATGATATACTACTAGATTAGTTGAAATATTTAACTCCTTTGCTATTCTATATATTGAATTTCCTTTCTCATATTCCTCTTTTATCTTTCTAATTTCTTCTTCCTTTAGCTTTCTTTTGCGTTTTGCTAAGTTATGTTTTCTAAGAATTCTTAACACAGTATTAAAATTAAGATTTAATTCTTTACTTATTCTATTGGCACTATAACCCTGGGTAGCTAATTCTAGAATTTTTTGTATAATTTCATTTGAAATTTTTCCTCTAAAATTAACTTGAGCTTTAACCAATAATCTACGAACTTTAGAGTAGCTTAATCCAAGTTCATTAGCTATTTGTCTAATACTTAATCCTTCCTCATACATTTTCTTAACCTTGCTTGTCAATTCCTCTTCCTCAACCATGAGTAAATCCTACCTTAATCAATTATATTAATCTTTTCCCAAAATCTATGTAAGATGATAAAAATAGGCACATGCGGTTTTACCTATAAGCATTTTAAATACTTTAACGTACTTGAAGTTCAAGAGACATTTTACGATTTTGTTAGTGAAGAAAAAATGAGAAAATGGAGAGACCTTTCAGCGCAAAATAATGTTGAATTGACAATTAAAGCTAATCAGATAATAACTCACACCTATAATAAAATCACATATAAAAGAATGCAAAATAAGATCGGTGATATTAGCAATTATGGATTCTTTAAAAATACGAAAGAGGTCTTACATGCTTTAGAAATTACTCTTAATGAGGCAAAGTTTTTAGGCTCTAGAATTATAATATTTCAATCACCATCGTCTTTTAAACCTACTGAAGAAAACATTAGAAATTTAAAAGATTTCTTTAGTATTCTAGATAAAAATTATATTTATGGTTGGGAACCTAGAGGTGAATGGTATCAGAAAATTGAAATTTTAAGCAAGATTTTTAGTGAAATTAATGCAATTCATGTAGTAGACCCATTCAGAAATAAACCATTAGATAGTAGTATGATAAGATATTATAGGCTTCACGGAATAGGTAAAGGTGAAGTCAACTATAAATATAAATATACTGATGAAGATTTAAATAAGCTTAAAGGATATGTATTAAATGATAAAAACATTAAAGATTTTTATATTCTATTTAACAACATATACTCTTTTGAAGACGCTCTTAGATTTAAAGATATGATAAATAAGGTGTTAAGATGAATCCTTTAATATACTTATTATTAGGAGTTAGCTTAGGTTTATCAATAGCTGCACCGCCTGGTCCTGTAAACGCTATAATAGCTAACGAGTCTGTTAAATCCTGGTTACACGGAAGTAGTGTAGGAGCCGGAGCAATGACTGCAGATTTTATTTTCTTCATCATAATATATTTCATTCAAGGATTTATACCAATTTTTATCTTAAAACCATTATATTTAATAGGGGGAGGATTTATGATATACTTAGCCTATGCTACACTTAAATCCAAGATGCCCTCTAAATCAATTAAAGGTAACTATCTAATAGGACTAACAATAGGTTTAACGAATCCCTATCAAATAAGTTGGTGGCTAACAGTTGGTATATCTATGATTAAATCCTTATCTATTTCTGTTATTCCAGGCTTTTTCCTGGGAATAATAATTTGGATAATATCGTTCCCCAAATTGATAAACAAATTGGGAATTAGATATGTAAACTATGTAAAGATTATATCTGCTATAATACTGGCAGCTTTCGGAATATTTTTATTGTATAATGGTATGGTAAGTTTTCTCTAAGCCAATTTATAAGTATTTATTAAATTAATAAAAAAATAAAATGGCTTTACAGAGAGGAAATTATAAATTGGAGATCTTTACATACTTCTTCAGCTTTTTTACTTAATTTCTGCTTTAACTCATCCTTTTTAACTTGATACATAAATTTAGGTCTACCACCTTTACTTACGGTGCTTTTCTCTTTCTCTACAAGTCCTGCGTCTGCTAACTTCTTTAAAATTAGACTAGCTCTACTTTTGCTTATTCCCAATTCTGATGATATTGCTTCCACATCTTTTCCAGTATTACTAGATAATATTTTCAAGAATGCATCAACATCAGCTTCTGAAAGTCCATAAGCTACTATTAAGAATCTCTTTAATAAAAAACTTTTTTCGCTAATTTCAATAGTCATTAAACTTTCACCAATCTTTATTTAATATTTTTTTATTTTTAAGTTTTTCCTTCATTAACCCTTAATTTTTTATTTGAGTATATATAATAAGAATTATCATGAATAAGGAAGAGATAAGGAATAAAATTTTAGAGATATTATCAAAGGGCGACAAAACATCTACGCAGATAAGAGATGAACTATTAGAAATGGGCGAAGAAGTAAATTTAATGGAATTTAGAAAAATTTTGGCAGATCTAGTAAGGGAAGGTATAGTAGAAAAATATCCAGTTTATGAACAAAGAAAATTTTATTTCAGGCTTAAGACTAAGCATTAGAAGATTGGTTTGATTCTATCAATTTAATTACTTTATCTGCGATATTTAGAAATTCCTTAGAAGTTGGACTATCTGGATATTTTAAGAAGAATGGTTCGCCTGCATCATTAGCTTCAGCTATTGCTGGATCTAAGGGGATTTGTCCAAGTAAATCTACACCCATTTCTTCAGCCATCTTTTTGCCCTTTCCTTCTCCGAATATATAATAAATCTTACTGTCACTTGGACATATAAAATAGCTCATATTTTCTATAACACCCAATATTCTAGTATTTACAGTTCTGGCAAAATTAATTGATTTTCTAACTGCAAGTGTAGATACTTCTGAAGGAATAGTAACTACTATAAATCCAGTTAATCCAGGTACTAGTTGTGCCACAGATAACGCCTCATCCCCAGTCCCTGGAGGCATATCTATCACTAGATAATCTAATTCTCCCCAATTTACATCCCCAAGGAATTGCTTTATTGCTGTATGTTTTATTGCACCTCTCCATACAACTGGCGTATCATCTCTAGGAAGTAAGAAGTCTATTGAAACTACCTTTATCCCAAAAGGCCCTATTACGGGGTTAATTCCTTTATCATCAGCTGTTAGCATTTGTCCCCTTACCCCAAGCATTTTTGGTACTGAAGGGCCATGGAAGTCCACATCTACTATGCCTACTTTTCTTCCACTTGCAGCTAATGCCATAGCTAAATTAGAAGATACGAATGATTTTCCTACACCACCTTTTCCACTAACTACCGCAATTTTATATTTAATATTCTTTAATCTCATTTGAATTTTTATATCAGCTGCTTGTATTTGTTGTGTTACCTTCCTTAAATCACGAGGTTGCCTTTGGGGTTGTGGTTGAGGATTTTGAATTCTAAAAGGATTATTGCTCATCTAGATATTATTCTCGTGGGAGCTAATAATATTATCTAAATTCTCTAAAAAGCTCTGAATCTCTGTATCACTAAGCCAATCAATAAAATAATCACATTCTTTATTTAATATCTTGTTTATTATTTGATCTATGGAAATTTTGGTAACATCGATTTCACAAACCTTTCCATTAAATGCTTCCTTAGCCTCTTGCGAAATTACTCCTAATATTTCAGCCTCTACATTTTCAGCAATTTTTAATTTAGACCATCCTCTATTTTTTAATTCATTGTATAAAACTATTGGATTTTTCCTTAAAACTACTACAATATCAGCTTTAGGTATTAAGGAAGGATATATTGCCTCTATTACTATATTATCACTTTCTTTCAAAATTTTCTCTAATTCATCTTTAACTTTATCCTCATCTATTATATAACTTTGTCTTTCTTCATCATATTCAATATATAGTTTTTTATCTATAACAAACTGTGATAGATGAAAATATTTTAAATTCAGTCTCTTTACTAATTCTTTAGAAACTATAGTTTTTCCAACTCCTGGAGTTCCACTTATTACTATTATCATTGAATCAATACTATAATAGTTTCTATTAAAAATAAAACTAATGAGATCGAAATAAGCGTAATTTTTACTACCTTATCAGCCTCACTTCTTATAATTTCATATATACCATATGGTAACATTAAAAAGCCCATTATTAACAAAATCTCTTCGACAAATAGCATAATTAATTTATTTTTCTTCCATGACTTATAAAATGATAGGCTACAGCATATATAATACCACCTATAATACCACCTATATGCGCAAAAATATCTACATTAGGGAATAATAGATCGCTAAGTCCGAAAACTGATATTAAAAATATTAATCCATAGATCCCTAGAGTCCCTCCACTTATAAAATCATAAAATGTATAAAAACTTAATAATCCAAATATGCCTCCAGAAGCTCCAGAAGATAATGTTAGAGGAGGATAAAGATATAAAGAAAATATGTTGCCTAATATTCCAGATAAGATAAAAATTGCGTATTCATGTTTACCTACTCTAGCCCCGAAAATTAAATATAATATATATAGAGATATAAAATTAAAAATAAAATCTATGAAACTATTTGTTATAAAAATTGACGTAAATAATTCGTAATAAAATCCATGGATAACGAGATAGTTAAGTTGTTCTAAATAAAATATTGTGTCACCGAAGAAGGACGCTACATAACCTATTATGAAACCCAATAATACAAATAGCATTAGTAAAAAAGTTGGAACTTGAGTTACGTTTTTTAAACCCATTATTTCACCCTATTATAAAAAATGTAAATATGAAAGATAGAACTATTAATATCCCCCATGCAATAATATTCCATCTAAATATTTTTAGTCCGTCTAATACCCAGAAAGGTAACAAATTAAAGAAGGCCACCCAGAAATTAAAACCAGCAAGTTCGGCAAAGAATAAGCCAATAAGACCTACTGGGAATATTAAAGATCCTAAAAGACCTATAAATCCTATTATAATGTTAGTAAGAGGTCCTGCTAAAGCCGTTTTACCCTCTACATCCCTATTAAATCTAAATCCACAACTTATTCCAGTATATCCAGAAAAGAAGATTAGTGCATGTAAAAAGCTTCCAAGTATGTTAAACAACAATGTAGTCCAAAATCCTACAAAGCTTAGTGTAAATCTCGAATAACATCCATACCTACGAGCAGCTTGTCTATGTCCTATTTCATGAGGTATTACTGCAAGTAAGGCTACTACGTAAGGTATTATAATAGAGGTTAACGGTGTTCTCACGATTTCTAAAGGATTATAAAAAGGTATATAAGCTACTGCTAACGATAAAGCGGCTAAAAGGAATGCAAGAATTTCATTTAAATTATTATATTTCCATTCTAAATATCGAATATCCCATGACATGATTTCATCTTACTAATCTTAGTAACTCTGAAGGTATTAAATTATTGCTTAAATACTTCATATTTGTACTATCTATTTTCCATATTAACGCCCTTTCATCATTACTAATAGATGTCATATATTTATTTCCCTTAAGATCAATAATCCCCTCAAAAACTATATTAAACAATTTTTTAAAAATATTAAAAGTATCAAAGATAACAAATCTATAGATAAAGGGCATTATAATTTCTACACAAAGGTATTTTTGAGTTAAAGTTGACATGATGTCATGTGAAACAGTTACGTAAAGTTCAGGCTTAAATAAAAGAATTTGAGCATTTTCTTCAATATTTATTATAATTACAATTAACTTTATTAAACTGTTATATGATGATACCCATAACTCGAAGATTTTTAAGATATTTTTGCACTCTCCTACTATACTCCTAGCTGGAACGAAAAATGAGTAAATATTTTGCTTATTTTCTGTTATAAAATCCACTAATCCTTCTATAAAAAATTTAGGTAAAACTCCTACAGATAGAAGTTCTTTCTCTAATCTACCATCAAGCTCAACTACATGCCCCTCGGAGCTGAGATATCTATTTCCTATCCCTTGTATATAATCTATAGTAGCCTCGAACTTCACAAAATGAATTTATAACGCCTAAACTTTTAAATATTTTGCATAAATCTCAGCACTCAATTCCATATTCTTTGCCAATACCTTCTGTAATATCTCCTTATCCTTGGCTGAAGGGTTATAATTCTTAATTATATTTTCTATTTGCTCCATTAATTTAAGAACCTCATTAATCGTTTCCATAATTTGTTTCTGCTATTTCTTTTAAAATAGTTAACCTATGTAATAAGAGTATTTCCACAATGTTTATTACTCATTCGAAATACTACGAAAGTGTGAGAAATGGCATAATACTTACGTTATTATGGATGTTGTTATTAATAATACTATTACCAATGGCTGTTAAGGTTCCTAGTTTGTTTATCTATACTGATGATCCCTTTCTTTCGAATAATATACAGAGTGTTCAAGTTCAGCATATTTTAAATAAATATTTTAATATTGGCAATTTTGACTATTTATATGTCATAATAAATGGTACATATAATAAATCTATTCAAGAAATTTATTCTAACATATATTTGCTAAATAATGCAATAGTAATAACTCCTTATGAGTATTATAATATGTTACAAGGAGAGTACATTAAATATTTGAAGACTAATATAACCTTGTATAACTTCACGAACTTTATTAGACAACTTTATGATAATTTAACTGAGTTAAAAATATATCTGATTTCTCATTTCCAGTATTTTGAATATCAATTAAATGTAACATTTTGGCTTCCACTACATAATTTCAGCGTAAATATATGTCCTTACTATGAATATAATTTCGAGAAAGTTAATGGAAGTTTGCTGCAAAGGGCTCAATATGCAGGTTATCTTACATTTAAGGATCCATATCTCCTATATTTTTCCTTTGATAATTATTCAAATTATACTTTTGCATTTAATTTTTTGCTAAAATTTGATAATTACTCTGATATAGTATATAAATTATCAAAAATAAATAGCAACATTGAAAGACAATTATTAGAGTTAAAGAATTTTGAATACTCTAGTAATTACTATAATTTAAGTATTAAATTTCATAATAACAATTATTGGCTTTTTATTATAAAAATTCCTAATAATGAAAGTCTAACGGCTATTAACAAGTTTATTAATAATTTAAAAAACGCGTATGTAGTTGGTCATTTAGCATATTATGCACAATCAGCCTACTATACTCAAAATGATATTGAAATTGTCGATATTACTACAGTCTTTTTAGTTACAATACTGCTTATTATACTAGTAAGATCCCTTATCCCAATTTTAATATTAATAACTAGTGCCTCTACTGGGTTAATCTTAGCTTACGGTCTTATGTTTATAGAAACACAGTTAGGGTACAAAATTTACTATATCTCTGGGTTAGTAGTTCCTCCTATAGTATTTGGCCTTAGTATAGATTACGGTATATTATTTATTTATAGATATTTTGAGGAATTAAAGTCTAATAGTAATGATCCATTAAAAGGTGCATTTAGGAACTCCATAAGAGGAATAGTCATAAGTGGTCTCAGTATTGTATTGGGTTTTTTAAGTTTTGTAATATCTCCATCTAATTTGTTAAGAAATATAGGCATAGCATTAGTTACTTCTTCTATTTCAGCTCTCATTCCAGCAGTATTTTTCGTATATAGCTTACTTATACTCATCCCTTCAAAATATCTCAGTTTTCCTAGGAAAAAATTACCTGATCCTAGGGATATTAGGCAGAAATACTTACATGATTTATCAAGTTTCTCAATAAGACATAATAAAATAATTGTTATTTTAACTTTACTATCTATTATTCTTTTAATTTTGTATAGTACAACCATACATACAAATGTGAACGTTAATGAAATTATTCCTCCTAACGCTAATTCACTTATAGGCACTGGATTATTGCAAAATATGTACAATTATAGTATAGATTATGTGTTATTATACGGAAATCCTGTAGAAAATCATTCCGTAATATGCTCTTTAACGAAGAGTCTTATAAATCAAGGCAATCTAGTTTATGGTCCTGTATCCATTGGAAACATTATAATACCTAATAATACACAACTATATAATAATTTCTATAAAGATAACTACACTCTTCTGATAGTATACTTAAAATATCCAGTATTTAGTAAAGGTGCAATAAATTTGACTAACTATTTAATTAAAAAAGGATTTATGGTTGGTGGGGATAATGCTCAAAGGATAGATATAGTTAAAAATACTGTAAGCATTTATTTCAATTTTACTCTATTATTTACAATAATTCTAATAATTGTATATCTTTTCCTAATCCTAGGGTCATTAATCCTTCCATTACGTTTAGTACTAACTATTAGTTTAAGTTCCTTATTTGGCGTTTCGTCACTTACATTAATATACTCCTCACCTTATTGGTTATCGCCTCTGATAATATTTGCACTACTTTTCAGCCTTGGAATAGATTATGACATGTTTATTATTATAAGGTTAATAGAAGAGATGAAAGATAAGGAATTTAATGAAGCAATAATAAAAGCTGTTGAAAGAACCGGTTTAGCTATTACCGCTTGTGGTTTAATCTTAGCCGGGGCTTTCTTTTCATTAATGGTAGCTGATATAAGGTTTTTGCAAGAAATAGGGTTTGGAGTTGGCATTTCGATAATTTTTGATACATTTATTGTAAGGCCTATATTAGTACCCTCAATTTTATCCGTGTTTAAAAAGTACAACTTTTGGCCGTTTAACGTGAGAAAGTTTCTCTATACTTAACCCCTATGTTGATAACCTTCTTAACAACATCTAAAGGATCCCGGCCGAACACATAAGTATTAGGTTCTACTCCATTTCCCCCTAAGTGTATTATGGCATCTATACCCTCTTCAAATACGGATGATATTAATTGAGAGATCTTGTCGTCATCTGCATTATCTTGTGGACCTACTTTTTTGTACTTATAATTCAATAATTTAAGTACAACTTCTACATTGCTATCGAATTTTATATTCATAACTGAACGTATTGATGGATATTTTGCAATTACTGCAAGTAAAACTTTAGCTAGATGTCTACTCCCTCCCCACATAGGTTTAGAAGCTGGGGTAGGGATTCCTCTAATTTTAGTTATCCTACCTGGTATAGCTATTACGTCCTCTATACTTTTTGCATTAGATTTTGCAAACGCTATATTACTCAACACCTCTGGTATTAGTAATGCCACTGACTCGTTTTGCAACATATATAGGGCCAATTCAATCATTTCCTCCTCATTCTCCTTATATAATCCCTTACAGATATCGCAATCTGTTGGTATTTCAGTATCCATCATTTTATGGAATTTGCAGAATTTTAGTCTACTTAGGTTTGATAGAAAGAAAACGCTTATGTATTGCATTACTTGTTTTGGTTCGCCATTTATTAGTAATTGTGTTAATTTTTCTAAAAAATCGTCTAATTCTTCTTTAGTTAAACCCAAATTTTGAAGTCTTCTGTAATATATATTTTCATCTTCATCTAAATACTGCTTAACAGCTGGTTGACTTACACCTAATAGACTTGCTATTTTGGTTTGACTCATGTGAAGCTCTCTAAGCCTTTTAGCCTCTAAAACTCTTATAGATGGTATGAATATGTCATCTATTAGTGACAATGGTGATTTTAGCACAATAGTAAGATTGAAAACAGAAAAAAATTACTTTCTAAATGAGGACATTACATTTGTTGCAATTGACGGTACCTTCTCTGAAGTCACAACAGATGAGGGTAAAATATCTTATATAGTAATTGGGATGGTGAGTGGCAAGCTCTTTAAAAATCTTAAATATGTAATAAATAATGTAAAAGTAAAAGATGAGGTATGCAACTGCAATGGAGAGAGTAGAATGAGAGAGTTAGAATATCAATTTTGGAATAATGAAAATGCAGATATAGTATTCTTTGATAGAAAGTTGTCATATGATAGATCGCTGGGTATACCAATACCTTCAAACGCAATTGGGATAGTAAAGGATTTTGATGCCTCAATAAGGATGCAACTAAATAAGATACCATATCCTCCCTGGTTAAAAATAGAGACTAAAGGAAAGGAAATGTTATCAGGTTATTATAAATTATTTTCTGCCTCCTGGGTCTTTTACTTTGAATCATATATTTTTACTGAAGAGCCTTTAATACTACTTTCCATTTTATATTCTTTAGGTAGCGAACCTATTCCAGAAGCATTAGGCTATAACTACCCTTTGTTTTTAGCTGATAAGTTGGTAAAATATTATAGAAATAAGATGGATAATTTTTTAAAAACGATTCAAATAGGCGGTAATATTAGGTACAGAGAATTTAGAAGTTGGATGGAAAAATTAAGAAATGATGCTAAGTATATTTGAAGGCTCGGAAGGAAGGCTAAGGGAAGCGAAAATAATAACTAGACAAACGTCTGATGGAAGGGGTACAATATCGTTTAGAAATTATATAGTAGAATTTCCGTACTCGCTTAAAGATAAATTGGGAATAGGAAAATTATTAGCTGTTAATACTATTAAGGAAAATAATTATCTAATTTTAGAAATAGCTGATATAATACCTATGCATTACGGAATGATAAGTTTAGACGCATCAGTACCTAGGGAAATTAGAGATGAAATTATGAGAAAAGTAGAGGAGAGTTGGTACTCAGTAGAAGAAAGGGAAAAATGGATAGATGCAATAACATATCCTCTAGGTTATATTTTGGAAATTAACAATGAAAATATAGTATTTAAAAAAGGATATTTTCCTCCTTTATTAGGTTCTTCTGTAAAAATACTTAATAAAGCTATTTATACAAAATTTGTGTGTTCGAATAGTAATATAAGTCTCGGTAATATACTAAATGAAGATATAAGATTAAATGTAGATCTAGAGAAGGCAATAAGATATCATCTAGGCATATTCGCGTTTACAGGATCTGGGAAGTCTAATTTAGCTTCATTAATAGTGAGAAAGACATTAGATAATCTGCCTAATACTAAAGTAGTTATTTTTGATGTATCAATGGAATATGCAATATTACTTTTAGATAAATTAATTGATATCGAATCTAAACTTATATCACTAGATAGAATTTCCACGAATTTTCTAGACGCAGGTAGGAGGTTTATAAGAAGTCATGTAATTCCAGATGATATTATTGATCTTAAAGATAAGATAAGGAAAAGTGCAGAAATACTATATCAAAAGGAGAGAATGAAACAATTGTATGTACCTCCTCAAGGACTGACTTTTTTAACATACGGTGATATTATAGATCTAATTAGGAAACAAATAGAGGATAAATATACTGCAATTTCTCAGAAACCGTTACTTTATACTTTTTTAAGTAAATTAGATAACTTCATGAGAGATAGGAAATTAACCTCAGACGATATAGTAGATGAAAGCATTAACCAATTATTGGATGAGATAGAAACAATGGGAAGAGAGGCTCATCTTAAGGATAATTCCTCCTTATTTACCTTTATAGCAGGCATAAGGTCTTATATATCTTTAGGTATACAAGAGACAGAAGATTATGATATCGAGAAATTATCAATAGAAATACTGGATCCGTCAGAAAATTCTCCTAGGTTATTCATTATAGAATTGCCAAATCTAGAGGAGGGGAGACAAGTTGTTGCATCAATAATCAATCAAGTATATAATAGGAGAAAGAGAATGTACTCGGACAATCCTAAAATACTGTTTATAATAGATGAGGCTCAAGAATTTATACCATATGATACAAAACAGAAAGATAAAAGTGAAGCTTCTAGTGAAGCGATAGAGAAGTTACTCAGACATGGTAGAAAATATCATTTACACGCACTTATAAGCACTCAGCGTTTAGCTTATCTAAATACTAATGCGCTTCAGCAACTTCATACCTATTTTATTAGTACACTCCCTAGACCTTATGATAGACAATTATTAGCGGAAACGTTTAGTATTAGTGACATGTTACTTGATAAAACATTAGAATTAGAACCTGGACAGTGGCTGCTAGTTAGCTTTAAATCGGCACTTCCTCATGACGTACCAGTATTTTTCAGTGCCGATAATAATCTACAGTTAATTAGAGAATTTCTGAATAAACTATAGTGGAAACAGATTAGAAAAATTATCCAATAAATTTTTATATTATTCTCTGTAAATTATCCTTATTTTGATCTATAAACTCTTTATATGTTTCGTTAGTTAAAAATAAAATCGTAAGATCGACTTGATCTGTATATTTATATATTTCATCATAAATCGCATCTATAATCTTAGATCTATCTCTACAACTTAAACTTCTAATTATTACCATATAATAAGCTCCATAAGAATCCTTGAAAAGATATACCTTATCATTTCCATTTAACTCTTTAGCCTTATTATAAGCAGCTAAAATTACATTATCTATCTCTATCATAACTAAATTTACCCTTATAGCTTTATAAAATGATATATCCTACAATTCTTGGCTTTCCTTGTTTTACATTAACATTTAACAATGGTATTTGGGAGTCAATAATAGGTATAGGATGTTGGGATGTAATTTTAATTTTTCCCTCATTTAGCTTTATATTTACAGATATAGAATGTCCTTTAATTATTACATGATTTTGTCCTTGATTTAACGTTGACCATGGATACTTCACTAATCTCCCTTCAATTTCTTTCTCAAACTTTACATTATGTTTTATTAAATACATAGTATCTTTCACTTCATCTTCTTTAGCATTTTTTAATGCAAATCCTACCCTAACACCACTACCTACACTCTTCTGATCTTCATCTAGGACTTGAATACTTTTTATTTCAACTTCTTTATTATAAGGTAATGCTATTAATTTTTCATGTAATTCAATATTTGCAAATGAGAAACCAGTTACAACAGTACCTACGCCTTTAACTGTAAATACTCTATCAATATACACTAAACCCTTGTCCTCTTCTTTTTTAAATTCTTGTATTTCGTTTAGATCATTATTTAATTCAAATTGTCTAAATGAACCTAATGGTTCCAGAATTTTTTTAATTTTTGTAATATCTAGATTACTAGTTATTATTTTATTATGTATATTAAAAGCATCAATCAACATCGCTAGTTCTCCATCCATCCAAGACAACTCTACTGGAAGATGAAATATTACTAGTGAAGAAAGCGATATTAACTCAGCTAAGTCTAATATTTTCTCTGGATAATTTGTCGATATTAGTATTGACCTTATATACTCTCCTCTTTTTCTGTAATATATTTTAGTATTAGAATTTTCATGTAATTTACCCAATTTATCTGCTATAGATATTGCAATGTTTTTGTCTGAAGATACTATTGAAGCTATCTCACCGTGGTACATTCTAATCACTAATAAAGTTTATAAGGTCACTATGCAAGTTTAGAATATGAAATTAATTGCAGCTGGTTTTGCGTTAATTCTCGTTGGATTTATGTTAATATTTTTAGGAGTGTTAATGCAGTCATCATTAAATGTAGCTACAACTTCTAATACACAATTCGCCGGTTTGATACTACTTGGTCCTATTCCGATAGCATTCGGTAACGTACCTGCTTCAACTTTAAGCAATTTAATTATTGTAGGCATTATATTTACAATAATAATGCTTATAATTTATCTAATAATGTTTATAATTGGAAGAAGAACTACAAGATTTCCCCCTTATTAACTGGGGACTATTAAGCTTCTTATAGCTTCGCCTTCCTCTAATAATTTTACTGCTTCATTTATTTCCTCTAATTTAAACGTTCCAGTTACAAGAGCTGAAGGATCATATTTTCCTAACTTAACCAATTCTATTAGTCTAGGCATATCTATTCTAGGTCTTCCTCCATAACTACCTATTATTCTAATCCCGTTTCTAACTATCATGGAAATTCTTATTGGGATTTCTGCTGTTGTAGGTGGTAGACCAATTAGCACGACCCTTCCTCCTATTCTCACAGCCTCTAAAGACATCTTTATCGTTTCTTGATTTCCTCCAGCCTCTATTATTACGTCGGGACCCCCAGCAGTTATTTCCTTAAGGGTTTTCACGACGTCTGTTTCTTTAGAGTTTATTACATCAGTTGCACCTAACTCTAAGGCTTTTTCTAATTTCCATTTTCTTGTACCTACTGCTATTATTCTTCCAGCACCTATTGCCTTCAGCATCTGTATTACAGATAGTCCAACTCCACCAGTTCCTATAACTGCTACAATTTCTCCTGGCTCTATCTTTGCAGAATTTACTGCACCATAAGCTGTCAATCCTGAACATCCTAATACTGCAATTTTTCTTAGATCTAGCTCATTTGGTACTTTAGTTAATGCTGTCTGAGGTAATACTGCATATTCTGCAAAACCACCTCCTAGAAAGAATCTCAATGGTCTCCCATCTTTAAAATGTAATCTACTAGTTCCATCTAACATCGTCCCATTAAGTCTATTTTTAGCGAAAGTTTCACACAAATTTTCATTTCCAGTTATGCAGTTTTTACATTTACCACAAGGGTGAATAAACGCCGATACTACTCTATCACCCGGTTTAAAGTTTGTGACCTCGTTTCCAACTTCTTCTACAACGCCAGATATCTCATGTCCTGCTATTAAAGGGGGAGGTACCGGAGTCTTTCCCTCAAATACGTTAACATCAGAATGGCATAATCCAGTAGCTTCGACTTTTATTTTAACTTCTCCACTTTTCGGGCTATCAATTTCTACATTATCTTCAATTACTAAAGGTTCATTATATTTATAAAGCACAGCTGCTTTCATTGATGTTATATACTGTATAAGCATATTTAAACATTTCTATACATCTCATTCAAATTATCAAATTTTAAATATATAAGTGCTTTAAATATAGTGTGGTACAGTTAAGATATTTTAAGGGATTATTGCTATCCGACCTTTCTGCTCCAGGTTTGGTTTGGAATGAGGAATTTAAATGTTATGTAGGGTTTGCTAGTAAGTATAGAGATGTTTTATTCTATTTTAAACGTTCTAATATAAAGGTTGAAGATCACGTATTAGATCTATTACCGTTTCCTATAATATCAGATAATATAAAGTTAAGAAAATATCAAGAGGACGCTCTATATACATGGTTTAGGAATAGATGGGGGATAATAGTATTACCTACAGGTGCAGGAAAGACTGTAATAGGATTAAAAGCAATAGCTCTTATTAAATTGTCAACTTTAATAGTAGTACCCACTATAGATCTATTAAATCAGTGGCATGAAAGCATAAAGGAATTACTTAATGTAGAAGCTGGAAGAATAGGTGGAGGATATGATGACCTTAAAGGTATAACTGTTATAACTTATGACTCAGCATATTCTAAGTTAGAAAGTATAGGAAATAAGTTTGCTTTTGTTATATTCGACGAAGTTCATCATTTGCCATCTGAAGGTTATTCTATTATAGCTCAAGGTCTAGCAGCGCCCTACAGGCTAGGGTTAACTGCTACTCCAGAGAGAAGTGATGGAAGGGACTCTCTATATCCTTCTCTCGTGGGTCCAATAGTATATAGAGTCTCAATATCTAATTTAGTAGGCAAATATTTGTCGAATTTCGCCATACAGCGTATTTATGTTAATCTAACTAAAGATGAAGAGAAAGAATATAAATACTATAGAGGGATTTTAAGGAACTTTTTAAGAAAAAGAGGGATGAAATTAACTTCTCTAAGTGATTTTAATGAACTAGTTAAAATTGCAGCTAAGGATAAAGAAGCTAGGGAGGCGTTACTAGCTTGGCATGAAGCTTTAAAAATAGCAGTAAATTCTAAAGCAAAAATAGAAAAACTTAAGGAATTATTAGAAGAATTAAATAATGAGAAAATAATAATATTCACTAGAAATACTTCTATGGCATACGAAATTTCCAAATTATTTTTAATTCCAGCGATAACTTATAAAACTCCTAAAGCAGAGAGACTAGAAATTTTAGAGAAATTTAAAGCTAATGAATATAGAGTTATAGTTACATCTAGCGTATTAGATGAAGGAGTAGATGTTCCAGATGCTTCGGTAGCAATAGTTTTAGGAGGTTATGGAACTTCAAGACAATTTATGCAAAGGTTAGGTAGAATACTTAGGAAAAAAGAGAATAAAATTGCAAGGTTAATAGAGATAGTAAGTAAAGGTACAAGTGACTACAATCTAAGTAAAAGGCGTAGGCAAAATGTTACCTTCTGAATTAGCTAGATTTAAAATAGAAGGAGAAAAAGTTTTTCCAATATTTGCTACAGATGAAGACATAGAAGTAGCTGAAGAGGTTATAAATACATTTAGAGTTGGTAAAAAAATTATAGATATTCTAGACGATATAAAGTATTTAAGTAAAATATATGATCATAAATTAGTAAAGGGACTTGCTAAAACCTTCTTAAAATATTGTAAAGTTGAGAGCGAGAGTAAAATAGATTATAGAGAGTTACGTAGGCAACTTTTTATTAGAGGCCCAGTTATAAGTGAAGAGAAAAGGGTAAAAGCTATAGAAGAAGTTAAGCAAATGTTTCATTTAGATCCAATAAAGTTAATGTATGGTGATTTAGAGGAGGAAAGGAGAATAATTGAGGTCGCTCAATTATCCCCCAATGATTTGTTAAAAGTATACAACCTTTCTCTACTACAGACTATTATTTTTAATGCATATAAAATGACCGTTATGATGAATGAAGGATGGAAAGATCTCGTGAGAAGAATAAAAATGTTAGGGCTAATGTACTTAGCTTACGAAAATCCACTTAGAATAGAAATTTTTGGACCATTAACTCTAGTTAAAATGACCGAAAAATATGGGAGAAATTTAGCTGCATTAATTCCTTATATAGTATTTAAAAAGGAATGGAAAATTATTACAGATATAGTTATTGGAAAGAAGAAAAGAACATACAGAATGGAGTTAAGTAATTCAGGTCATCTCTTTAAATACATAAGAGATGAAGAAGTCGAGAAGAGATTTGATAGTAGCATTGAAGAAAGATTCTATAATGATTTCAAGAAGGTTATAAGAGATTGGCAGATTATAAGGGAACCTGAACCTTTTGTTATAGAGAAGAGATTCTATTTTCCTGATTTTGTATTAATTAGAGGTGATACGAGAGTATATGTGGAAATAATGGGATTTTGGACGAAAGAATATATTAGCAGTAAAATAGAAAAACTCAAACATTTTAACTATCCAATTTTAATATTGCTAAATGAGGAACTTTCCTATGATAATTATATTCCAGATAATTTTAATATTATAAAGTTTAAGAAAAAAGTTGATATAGGCAAGGTTTACTTATATTTAAAAAGTTTTGTCTCACAAGAGAACCGTGATATTGATTTAGGTAGTCTTAAAGAGGATATAATTTCAATTAAAGATCTATCTAAAAAATATAATACTGACGAAAAAATAATAAGAGAGAAATTAGCAAATTATAAAGATTATATTATAATGAAAAATTATGCTATAAAAAGATATTTATTGGAAGAACTAGCAAAATATGATTTTTCAAATAGATCATTAACTGATTTAATTAATAATTATGGCAATTATATATTGGACGTGCTAGAGTATTTAGGATATAAGATTGTATGGAAAAATATTTCCGAAGCAGTAGTGCAAAAAGTTAGAGAGGTTTAAAAGCTAATCTAAATAGCCAATAGATTGCCTTTACAACTCCCATAGAATTATTAAGATTAATTTTAGCAAAATTATAAGCATATTTACCGTCTGTCTCCTTTAATTGTAAGAATACCCATTCTATACTATCAAAAATTCTATCTATCATATACTGTATCACCTTTTGTATGAATTTATTATTAATTCCTCCAGTTAGAACTGGAATCATTTCTCTAGTAATTTGTAGGTCATATTTCCATGAGATGTATAATAAATCCCAATACCTAGTAGGCATTTTTTCTAAGGCTGGGAAAGGATTATTCCTAATGTATGATACTCCCATAGGTATTACTGGTAATGGAAATATCCACGCTTTTAATTTATGATCTATGATAGATTGAACTAAATTGATCGATTGGTCAACATCCTCATTAGTTTCATCTGGATAACCTATTGTCATAGTATAACAAGGATATATGTAGTTTTCATTCATTATTATTGTAGCATCTAATATTACGTCCTTCCATTCCCTAGGGGTCCATGGAAATGGTTTAGCCCTCATATATTTATTAAGTATCTTTTCACTACCAGTTTCTAAACCTACTACTGGCGCAGCGGCCCTATTCTTATCATATCTGGCAATTTCCGATAGAGCTTTTACTGTTTGAGGGCTTGATCTAACTGCGGGTGCGGAAATGTGAGGAAACCATATTCCATCTACTCCCATGTTTATAGTCTCGTTAAATAGTTTAGTTATTGCCTCATGATTAACCCTTAATTTTTGTGAACCATAGAGTAGTACATCGTCAGTTATGAACTCTACCCTTCTAATACCAGCTTTCATGTTCACTTCTACTTCCTTTTTAATAACATCTAATGGAATTGATCTAAATGTTTCTGGAGTTACGGGACAGAACTGGCAACCTCTAGGACAACCTCTAGTTATTTGAACCTCACCTAGTCTAGCCGGATTTATTATAGGTGGTATTTGATCAACCTTAGGGTTTTTACCATATACTATTTTAGGTACTTCTTGACCATCGAATACTGACTTAATTAATGGTGGTAAATCTACTTCTGCCTCACCCATAAATATAGTATCTACCCAGTCTGGTATTTCTTTACTTAATTCCCAGCTTCCTGGTCCTCCAACGATTACTTTAAAATTATATTTAGCTTTCAATTTAGATATTTTTTCGCCTAACTCTTCAAAATATTTAGCAGTCCATGTGGGTCCTCCTCCAAATATCATACTTAGTTTAAAGCTTACTGGATTAACTCCTAAAGGGTCATGTACAGTAAGTCCTACAACCTTAGTATTAGGACCAATTGCTTTCTCAACTTTATTTGGCGGTACAACTGCAACGTTATTAAAACCAGAATGAATTAGAATGCTCTCCACTTTTCTTAACGCATATGGTGCTATTATAGCCCTTCCTTCAGAATCCACGGGTACATCTGGTGTAAAGAATTTTTCCATAAAAAATCTAGGCACTAGCCTAGCTGGCATGCAAGCCACATAGCCTAATACACTTGAGCCTCCATAATCCGTGAATGACCCTTTATCAGCTGTTAATACTATATCCCATGTCATTATATATTATTTATTCCTATTGAGTATAAAAAGTATTCATTATAAACCACGAAAAAAGGTAAAATTTCATTTGTATAAACTTTTTTATTGCGCAAAGATATTTATTAAAAACTGGGGTATTTACACTAGCTGATTTTTAAATAGTTAAATATACGAATTCTTATCATCTATCGGGTTAAGAATGAATTAAAAAGGGGATAGGAAGTATAATACACATTGATGATAGAAAACATTAAGTATCATGAGAGTGTTATAGAAGCTGAATATGCAGATGAAGGTTATTCAGTTATTAGTTATGAGCGTTCATATACTTTAAATAGGGCGTTAAGCGGTGGTAAGTGGATAGTTTATAGAGGGGAGAAAATAAAAGAAGACAATCAGAGGATTAAAGAATTCGATGCATGTAAAAGTTTTTTTCACGAATCTATAAATTCTTGGACTGACAAAGAGCACTTCATAGATATTTTAGGTAAAATTAACGTAAATGAGTCTAGTCAAATTAAGATAGTTAGTAAAAAAATAACTAGATCAATTAATATTGATGATCAGACTGAGTGTGTCGAAGAAAAAGTAGTCAATTATGTAAGATATAACGAGATGAGTTTCTCATATACTGGTAATCCTAAAGATATACCATCTATTATAGAATATTTGAAGACTAATGAGATGCAATATCCTTCAAAACGAATTTTGACAGAGAGTGGTAGACTAACTTTCATTCTTGATTCTGAAATAGTAGCAACTATATTTCATTATATTTTAACATATTTTCTAAAGGGCAGTTCACCTAAATTCAAACTTAATGAAAGAATCTTTGGAGAGATTACAGTATATGATAATCCTTTAAATACATTTTCTGCTTCATTCTCAGTGTTTGATGATGAGGGTGTAAAGACTAAAAAGAAGGAAATAATAGGTGATGGTATAATTGTAAATTATTTAGGGACTCTTACATCTAAATATGGAGAGCCAGGAAATGCTAGGGGTATTTTACCTAAACCGGATTACTTTACGGTAGAGGTTAAGCATGGTGATTGGTCATTAAATGAATTGATAGAAGAAAGTAAGGGTTCATATGTAGCAATTGGTGTTAAGAAATCAGAATTAATACAGAACAGTATAAGGATAACACCAAGAAATATAATTAAAATAGGTCAAGGTTCTGTATTCTTTAGGGAGATAGCAATTCCCTTGCAAGAACTGGTAACAATAGACGCCATTACTAAGGAAAGTAGAGGAGTTTTTATAGATGAAGATCATGGAGGTGTAACGTCATATATTCGAATGAAAGCGAGAGCGATATTATTTTAAAATTAATGACTAAGGAAGCATATGAAAGAATAGTTCACAGAAGAAAGCCTAACCCTTATATAATTTTAATTAATGGGAATTTAGTTGCTGATATAGGTTGTGGGTCTGGGCAAAACTGTTTAATGTTTAATAAAAAATACGTTTTATGTCTAGATATAGCATTAAGGCAATTAATTGAATCAAAGAAAAGAGGTTGTGAAAATCTTATTCAGGCTGATATGGAGTATCTTCCATTTAGAGATTCTTCTATTCCCTCATTAGCATATATAGCTTCTCTTCATCATCTTAAAGATCCTACTAAAGCTCTTATTGAGGCTTATAGAGTTTTAAAAGAGGGAGGTGAAATCTTAGTTATTGTATGGCTCATTCAACTCAAATTTTTATTTAGACGATATGTTGTTATAAAAACTGTTTTTAATGGAACTGTAGTTAAAAGATTTTATAGACTTTACTATCCAAGAGAATTAGTTAAAATAATGGAATCAGTTGGATTTAAGACGAGATTATATAAGATATATAGAGTGAAAAGTATATTGCCGAATAACGCAGTATATTACGGAATTAAGTAAGTATCTTAGACATATAAGGACCTTCTTTTGTATATCCTCTTTTTATATAATATTCCTTAACCCCTATTCCAGATAATACTAAAATCTTCTTTGCATCAAAATCTTCGCGTGCTATTTTTTCAGCCTCAGCTAGTAATTTACTTCCGTAACCTTTATGTTGAAAACCTAACTCATCCCACATTCCTATAGGTACTTCTATTCCGTAAACATGAAGTTCCCTAACTATTGCACTTCTCTCACTTATTATTTCTCTTCTATGGGCTTTGTTTGAAGGTATCCTTAATCTTAGATAACCAATTAAGATTTCCTTAGGATCTTCGAATGATAAAAACACCTCTATCCCTTCACTAGCTTCGTATACCTCTTTAGTTAATCTTATTTTATCTTCCTCTGGCAATATCCCCCTATGTTGCCATGCCATTCCTACTTCTCTATATCTTATCTCATTTATCTTAATTCCCTTTTCTATTGCCCTTTTCTCTACAAGTTCTCTTAAGTTTCCTTTCTTATTTCCGTCTAAAATAACATTAGCGGGGATATCTCTCTGTATTCTCATAACTCTAACCCATTTTGGAATATATCTATACATTTCAGAAATTAATTCAATTAAAGTTTCAGTATCATAAGGTTTATAAAGTCCTCTTTTCCATAAGTGAACTAAAGGTGCGGTCTCTACAACTAATGTAGGATATATCTTTAACATATCTGGTCTGAAATCTGGATTTCTAAATAGCTCCTTAAAAGCCTCTAAATCCTTGTCCGGATCAGAACCTGGTAGGCCAAGCATAATGTGATAGACAACCTTAAATCCAGAATCTTTTAGTATTCTGGTAGCCTTTATTGAATCTTCCACTGTATGTCCTCTATTTGTAAATTTCAAAATATCATTATAAATTGTCTGAACTCCTAATTCAACCTTAGTAACTCCAAGTCTTAACATTTGATCTGCATGCCACTCCATGGCCCAATCTGGCTTAGTTTCAACAGTCATTCCAACACAACGAATATTAGCAGTTTCATTTCTTACTTGCGCATCTTCTAAATAGATAAATTGCGGTTTTTCAGAGCTAGGAAATCTATTCATAGCTTCTAGTGCATTTGCGACAAACCATTCTTGATAATCTAATGGCAATGCTAAAAAAGTGCCTCCCATTATTATTAGCTCAACCTTACTTGGAATATGTCCATTATTAACGTATTGCTTAAGCCTAGAACGAACCTGATAAAAAGGATGAAAGTTATTTTCGATTGCCCTCATAAGTGTTGGTTCTCTTCCATAATAGCTTTGAGGAGTTCCTACTTCAGTACCACCGGGGCAGAATATACATTTTCCATGCGGGCATGGATAAGGGTGTGTCATTATAGATACTATAGTTACTCCAGATAACATTCTAGTTGGCTTTCTTATTACCTGCATTAATTATACATACTCTTCTAATCTCTTTTAATTTTACCTTTTTCCTTTTTACAATACGTGACGTTGTCCAACTTGAGCAAAATTAAAAACTATTATAATCACAATATATTTCATATTGTATGATTATTCGTTATATTTAAATATAAAGAATGATATAATATAGGTTAATAAGATATAATACAGATAATTGTACAATTTTGCAATAAAATATATCATAACTACAAGTAAACACGTAAGCAAACCTTGTTTAGCAGTTTACGTTTTTCTCTTACGTTTAAACAATTTCTTTATCCCTCCAGACACTTGATAAATACTTTTTATCAACCTTGCTATCCTCTTAGCTCCAAGGTTCAAACCCGTAAAATACTTGAACAAAAGAACAACAAACAAAGAAAAAGCCTTCAACACTATAAAACCCTTATTCCTAAGCCAAGTTAGGAAGGAACCCTTCTCCAAACCCAAGACCTTAAGCTCCCTAATCAAAACCTCAAGAGAGCATCCCAAGTGTAAATAATTCAATAAATCTATGTATAAGTTTATAGATAATAACTCAAAAGAAAGCATAAACTCTTGAGAAATTT
>Ga0081529_124076_pt1 | contig 75634 bp, 81 predicted proteins | sample EchGeymetagenome_FD_71012 | JGI IMG/M metagenome (GOLD analysis project Ga0081529, IMG submission 71012) | Ferrous microbial mat and aquatic microbial communities from Echinus Geyser, Yellowstone National Park, USA - transect B T=78-80 C v2... ...
CTTACGTTTCAAGTCCTAAATTACTGGTGTATTCGGGAACTAAGGCAGGATTAGCTAGTGTTACTAATGGTTTATGGGCTGAGATGAGGAAGTATAATGTTAAGGTTAGCGGGGTTTACCCAGGCCCAGTTAAGACTAATTTCACTTCTCATCCTTCGTTTAAGAAAGTCAGTAGCGATCCCTTTGCTAAATATGCAGTTAATCCTGAGGATGTAGCAAGGGCTGTTTTAAAGGCTATAAGAACTGGTAAAAGGGAGATCTACGTTCCTTCAAAATTAAAGTTGGATCCATATTTTCTGAAATTTGTTAACTTATTTCAAAGCATAACGTATAGGATTATAAGTAAGTATTTTTGAAATTATTAATTAGTGAAATTATACTAATAATTTTAATATATCAAACATAATTTATTCTAGTAAAAGGAAAGTTAGAGAAAAATTTATAACCAGAAATATTACTATTCTTTCATATGCGGCATAGTAGAGGGTTAAGTAAGATTCAAGCAGGAATAATAGTTGTAATAATAATAGTTGCAGCTGTTGTATCTGGAATATATTTCATAACGGTCCATCATCATGCTCAATCTATTACTTCAACTACTACCGTTCCTTCTAATGAGAGTGTTACAGTATACGTAGCTGGGGCATACGTTGCTATACTTAATAACTTAGCTAAACAATTTGAGAACGCTACTGGGATTCCGGTTCACGTAGTTTCAGGGGGCTCCTTTGGATTAGCAGCTCAGATAGCTACGGAAACTCCGGTTCCTGCAAATGTTTTCATTCCGGTGGCATATATACAAGCTGTTGAGTTAGAGGGCTCTAGAAATCCAGGATGGGCTATAGCGTTTTTATCTGATCAAATGTCTATAGTTTACTCCAATTACACTACTAAGGTTCAATATTGGAATCAATTGTACTCCAATTACACTATGGCTATAAAGACTAATGAAAGTAAGTATTGGCATAATTTCTTTTATTTGCTTGCTACTAAATTTAGCTTAGGCATAGCTAATCCAAATACTGATCCTGAGGGATTATACGCTTATTTGATTTTCGAGATGGTTGGTTATCTTTATGCTAATCATAATGCTAGTTACTTTGTTGATTTACTAAAGGAGAATCCTCATATTGAAGTTGAACCCACAACTGCAGATTATGTACCTTCCTTAAAAGCGGGCGAATTAGACTTTACTTTCTCATACGTTTCCTATGCTGTATCTCAACGTTTAGAGTACTTGCAGTTACCTCCGTGGTTAAGTTTCGGTTATTATCCTAATGAGACTAACTGGTACTCTCAGTTTGTGTATAATATAACTGTTAACGGTAAGACATTAACTATTCACGGGAATTCTGTATATCTCTTTATGACAGTCCCGTTAAATGCCTCTAATACACAAGCAGCTTATGAGTTTATTAGGTTTGTTTTATCTCATGAAAGTGAGCTCACAATATATCACGTTACACCTATATATCCAGCGTTAATATTTTATAATAATCCTTCAAACGTACCAATTCCTATAATGCAGCTTATTAAAGAAGGTGTCCTAAAATATGCTGGAAACTTTTCGGAAATTTGATAAATTAAAGGCAATTTCAGTTTTTTCATCAATTTTATTGGTTATTCCGATTTTTTATCTTCTATTTTACGGTTACGGTCCCTTCTTCGTAGTATCCTCAGCATTTAGTAGTTCTTTACTTTCAGCGATAGCTTTAACTTTCTTTTCTTCAGCTGTTTCAATTATTATAATAGTCTTCCTTTTTACTCCACTTGCCTACTATTTAGCTAGACATAAGAATCCAATAATAGAGACATTAGTTGATGTTCCTGCTTCAATTCCTCATCCTCTCGTTGGAATAGCATTAGTATTTATTGACAGTCCTACGAATCCTTTAGGTTATTTTCTTTATTATCATGGAATAACATTTTACTATTCCTATTTAGGTTTGATCTTAGCTTTGATTATTGTATCTTCTCCTATATATATTAGGTCTATGCAAAATTTTTTCGAGTCTTTACCTAGATCTTACGAGATATATGCTATGAGCCTTGGAGCATCTGAGTTAAGAGTTTTCTTTTTCGTGGTTTTACCTCAAGCAGTTAAAGGAATTGTATCTGCAGGGCTTACCTCAATAGCTAGGGCAATAAGTGAGTTTGGATCTGTGGTGATAATTGCCCCCTATGTTAACGGTTGGATATTTAATGGTGATTACGTTGCCTCTGTTTATATTTACAATGAGTTCTTGACTTATTTTAATGCATCTATTAGTGCAGCTGCTTCTCTCCTACTTTTCTCCATTATATTAATTATTGCGATTAGAGTTATAAGTTATTATTTGCGTTAACTACTCTATAAAAAACTTATTGCCAATTAGCAGTATTTTTTAATACTAAATTGGAGCGTGTTTCAAAGAATTTGTTACAATAATTGTCTCTGCTAAATGCTTTTAAAATTTGTTGTTATGAATAATGGTAATATGAAAAAACGGATTGCTGTTCTTATATTTCTAATAACTGTATTATTAATTCCTAGTGTAACATTTCAATCCTCGTCTACGTTTAATGTAACTTCACAATATTTAGCCTCTATGCCTTATCCTAACTCAAACTCTGCGGTAGTTTATTATAATGGTGAAATTTACGTTATAGGAGGGATAATTAATCCCAATAAGGTTTGGATATACTCTAACGGGAGTTGGTATTCAGGTCCTAATTTACCCTTTAATATTATCTCAGCTGCAGCGGTAATTTGTGATAATTCAATTTATGTAATAGGTGGTTATAATAGTTCTGGACTCATACCTTACGTTTTAAAGTTAAATGGTGATTCGTGGGTTGTTGTAAGTAACGATATGCCAGATCCAGCGTATGATGTTATGGCTTTCGCCTATAACGGGAAAATTTACGTTATAGGAGGCGAAAATACAACCAGTCCCGCTGAATTGTATTTCCCTCCTTCAAATGTAATTAGAGTATTCTATCCCAGTAACGATAGTTGGTCCATAGTAGGATATATGCCAGTTCCCGCTGTTCACGGCGCGTATATATTTAATGGTACCGATTTGATAATAGCGAGCGGGTATATAGGGTACAGTTCGTACACTAATGATATATTAATTTATAACCCTCAAACTAATCAATGGCAAATCCTCAATGGCGTTTTACCCTTTTATATACAAGGCGGAGCGATGGCTTATTATAGGGGTGTAATGTTCTTAGTAGGAGGCGTGATTTACACTGCGGGTTCTGGAGGTGTCAGTAACGCTATTTACGCATATTATAGAGGTAATTTAGAAAGAGTGGGCTATTTACCGGATGCCGTTTATGATAGTGGATATACTCAAGTTGGGAATATATTATATTTAGCTGGAGGGAAAAACAGTCAATTTAGTCAAGTTTCAACGTTACAAGAGGTGTCCTTTAATTTTCCTCCACTCTCTCCAAAGATAACCTCTTATGTAGCTGGTAATGAGAGCGTTAGTTTAAGTTGGACTCCAGTAAGTTTAGCTTCGGGATATGAGATAGTTTATTGGAATGATATGGGGTTTAATAACTCTATTAACGTTGGAAACGTTACGAGTTATACGATAAATAGTCTTCAAGACGGAATTCCTTATTATTTTGAGGTTATAGCGTACAATTCTATTGGTTATTCTTCTCCTTCTAATGTAATTGAGATAATTCCAGCTTCCGTTCCTAATCCACCTATAATCACTTTGGTTAAGTACGGTAATGATAACGTAACTATTTATTGGTCTCCGCCCGAATTTACTGGAGGATATCCTATTTTAGGTTATTATATAATTGTAAAGGAGCAAGGAAATTTGATAAAATCGTTTCTTGTTAACTCAACTAACCTGACTATAAGTAATTTAGCTCCAAATGTAACATATGATATACTATTATACGCTTTAAATAAGCTTGGTAACAGTTCACCTTATGTAATTACCGTAACTCCAATAACTAAGGCTAAAATAGTCGCTTTTATAAGTAAACTTCAATATGGATTTTTAGTTAATTGGTCCACAGATTTTCCTGCAAATATTACGCTAGAACTTTATTCTCAGAATGGTAGTGTAATTTTGTTAATAAATAATGTTAAAGGTAATAGTTACTTGTTTAGAGTTCCGCAAGGCAATTATACGTTAATCATAGTTGCATCTAATTCTGCCGGTATATCAAAATATATTACTAACATAATATATTATTTGCCTCCCTCCTCTCCTCAAGTGTCTTTAGTAGGTTTAGGGAACAATTTGTATATAGAGTGGAATAAAGTTAATAGTGCGTTAGTTTATTTAGTTTATTTGAATAATAGTATAGTTTATGAAGGTCCAAGTACTTCAGTTGTAACTAATATTTCTAATGGTACATATTTAATTAAGGTCATAGCTGTGAATCCTGCTGGGGATTCTTCACCTGCTATAGCGTTACTTCATTACTCTGGTGATTATGTTACTATTGTTCATATGAATATAATTAATATTAGTACAGTGAAAATTGCTTCTGCTTCCTTTGGAAACGATAGTGGTCTAAGCTTAGAACAGAGCGTTACAATTATATTACTTACCATAATGATTCTATTAAGTATAGCTATAGTAACTAGAAGTAGAAATAACAGCAATGAATGGTAAATATAATGTAAGGATCTTTATCATAGAACACTGGTGTTAATCGCAAGCCTTAATTATCACTTATTCTACTAGATAACACATCCAGAAATATACAATAGGATACACTGCATCACAACTATATGGGTAGCTTAAAGTTAAAATCTTTTTAAAAAATCTGGCTTTTATTACATGAAGAGGATATTTTGGTTTTTGGCTTCTATAATACTCCTAGGGTTAGGTATTTGGCTCAAATTAATAGATAAGCCAATCCCGCAAACGAATATATAATGAATGGGAAGGTTATTTCCATAGTCCCTCAAAAAACTGTAACAACCATAAGTCACATTATTAATATGACTGTCACTAGCAATGCAACTGCTATTGGAATTGTTGTCCAACCAACTGCAACTCCCTCAAATCTAACTATTAACCCTATTTTACTTAACTCTTCATCAATATCCTTAACCATGCAATTTACCCTTATCCCACCTCCATGGTATGCTAATCTATAGCCATTAGCAATTACAATAGGCCTAATCATGCTTATAATTGCAATACTAAGTGAAGATAAACGAAAAATGGTAATTAATTCAATAATAGACTTACTATGGCGTTTAATATATTAATACCATTTATAAAGTCAAAAGTCTTAATATGGGCATATATGGGACTGATAGAGGGTAATATGCCAACATGGTATATTAACATAAGCAAGAGCAACACAGAACTTGTAGTAGAAGGTGTAACGAATGTGACATTTAACGCAAACCCGCATTACCGCTAGGTAAGAAAGAAACGTTATTATAGGTGTAACTATGGTCGGGTGTTATAATTAGCCCACCAGTAGAAGTGTTTGACAAGTATGAGGGGTTTGCCCATGGTGCGTAATAAAGAGTATTTCCGTTTAGTGTTTTACTTGCCAATCCCCCATTTACCGTTATAGTTTGAGTGTAAACTCCCGCACCGCTATTATTAGGCCCACCACCTATAAGTAAAGCTAAGGAGTTGAGCGAAAAAAGGGATAATAAGATAATAAGGAATAATAGCCCCCCACTTCATTAAGCGTAAAAAATTATGTGACTTTATAAAGGGCCCTTCATCTCAACCGAAAAATTGTTTTTTGGGTCTTTATCGTCAATATAGATAATCATCCCCATTAATAAACCGGGAGTCGAATTTTGTTTCCTATTAGCTCTTCTTTCCAAACGCTCTTTTAGCATCTTTTCAACTAAAGGTAAGCATTCCGGCTTTACTCTACTTTTCCTTGTAATAATCAACAGCTGTATGCTACTCCTCGGCCTGGTTCTGATTTTTTTGAGAATACGTTTAAAAAAATCCTCAGAATTAAGTCTTAAGTTTTTGGGAACATGTTTAAAAAAACCCTTAGTAGAGTTTATACTCCAACTCTTAAAAGCCCAAAAAGGTACCCTAACAATAGGGTCATCCATATTAAATAAAAAGAAAAAATAGGTTATATCTTTTATCTATAAATTCTGGTCAATTATCCATATGCCAGTTAGCCCGGGTGTACTCTCTACAAAATCAGGGGGATATATTATACCGCCGTCATAAACTACTACGTTTGTGGGTACGGTGGCACCCCAGTCCTCATTATTTTGTGCTAATTCGTTGGATATGTCCTCGGCTAATTCATCCAAGGTATAACCGGTGGGGTCAAAACTAGCACGGAAAACTTGAGCCAGATAACCATTATAACTATTGGCGTATTGAACAACTGGGTCACTATCTGTGTCTTGTCCTAAAAGATTATATAAATCTTGATAAGTCATTTCACCCTTTTGAATCTGCACCTTATAAGTATAAAAGAAATTCATCAAATCTAATTGGAAATGTAGTGCGTCATAATCATTACTAAATTGCACCTCATATTCGAATATACGATTCTCGTCTGCCATTACCACATACTCGCCTTCATTTGTGTATTTTAAAAGCCATCCGTAAACATAGACTGTTGTACCGGTATTATAAGTATAAATAGCTATTACGCCGGGGTCTGTAACGTTAGGTACCCACATAATCAATTGATTTGTAGTCTGGTTTACGTAGAAGACAAGTGGAAAACCTAAATCAAAGTAACCGTATTCGTAAAACATGTTGTCCCAATAGTTTAATATTGCGTTAGCCTCCTCACAAACTGCCGTATAGTTATATGCCTGATTCCCGCTAAAACCTAGTTCATAAAACCAAGTCCAGTTTTCAACATTTGGATATTCGGTAGAATTATACAACTCAAACCAGAGAGTGGCGTTAGTACCGTTATATGAGAGACCTATAGCATAATATTCCGTATTACTACCTATTGTTAAATGGGCGTATTCGACACCTACAAATTGATAATCAGCCCCGCCCCCACAACTATATCTTGAAATAGTGGCAGTAAATGGATGTATTATCAATAATGGGGCTAAAAGCAGAGATATTATTTCTATCAGTCTTACGCTGTAGATTAGGTAGTGTTTCCACATTTGCGGATAAAAAATTGTGTGACTTTATAAAGGGTCTTAATCTATTTTCGTCTAATGAAAGGAAGATTGTTAATGCTAATAATGCAACACTGACGGCTAATATTTCAGGCCAGAGATTAGCATAGGAAGGCGGTGAGATATAACTGGTTTCGGTGATATTGCCCGCAAAAAGAGGACTTTGAAATAGCAATATCATTGACCCGTTTATCTGTGTTGTGGTGATGTTTGACGTCACTGTGTACGGAAATTTAGTTACTATAACCTTTGTGGAATGGTCTATTGATTGTAGATAGAACGATATACCGAAAAGTACTAGGGTTATTATTAGTATAGGTAAAATTATCTTTCTCATTAAAGAAAAAGAAAGTTAGCTTTTAAAAAGTTATTCACCAGTAGTATATTACTCCTTGAGCCCCATTACCGCTAAATGTAGGGACAGAATATGCGTATGCATATGGAGGTTGCATATTGAATGCAGCACCATTAGAGAGAGGTAGTCCCGCTATCGTACCTATAGTACTATTTGATACCAATGCATTGAAAATTATGTGACTTTTTAAAGGGCCTAATCTATTAGACGCCATAGTAAGTCTATTACCGCCTTACGGAATTTAGGACTTAAATACATTGAAATCCCTAAAGAGGCTAAGAAGATTGCTAATGCAATTTCTGGGCGTATGCAAAAATATATTCATATCCAGAATTAACTTGTATACGAATATATAGGTATATCTCAACTATTGAAAAGGATACTATGGAAATCGCGTTAAGAACTATTAATATATGTTTAAAATACGGAAAATCCCTTATCCCATTTTTTATTAGCAATAAAAAGTCTATATAGGCTAAGGGTATGTAAGGAATGATGAGTACAAATAAAAGGTATGAAATTGAATATATTATCGCAAAAAGTAAACCTAAACTTAAGGAGTAAGGAATTAAGAATAATAGGTCGGCCTTTAGTCTTTTATCCATAAAAAAGAATTAGCTTAAAATATAAAAATTTTCATAGACCATAAGTGGTTTGGCTACCATAAGTAAATTGATATTCATAACTCCATTGTGGCCAGCCATTATATAATTATACATTAACATAATTGCTACCATAACTTTGTATTTGCAAAAGGTCTGCGTAGTAACTTACACTAGATGGTGGGGTATTTGATGGGCCGACACTTTGACCATATTGATTTGGATAATAATAGGAAAATTGAAAATTCTCTATAATACCACCAGAAGCAAGAGGTAACGTTACTACGGGTGTAGAGTTATCTAAACCAGAACTTGTAGTAATCATTTGAAAACCAGAATATATTGATGAGCTAAATGGATTTGGTAGATTATATTGAAAGCTCTTATATAACGAAAAGTTTGTTGTAAAGTATATATTTATCTCTGCAACAAAATATTGATTATAATTAAACGGTGAATATGGGGCAGATAAACTTAAAGTGAAATAATAATTTTGTATTTTTCCTAGATGAATTAAGATAATAAGTAATACTACTTTTTTAGTATTATTGATGAGGAATCTTTGCCGTCTTCTTTCAAATCGTCGCATTTTAACGGCAAAATTGACGAGTTGCCAATGTTTATAAACGCGTTTTGGCAATCATAATACGGTGAGTAGTTTTTGTGGATAAACAACGTAGATATAAATTCGGCAACTATATTTTGAGGGAAAGAAAAGGACGGTATTATGTCTATAAGTTGGAAACGATAAACGGTGAGATAAAAGAGCGTTACGTCGGTCCTTTAACTGACGTAGTAGAAACTTACGAGAAATTGAAAGATGGAATTGGGGGTCTTAGGGGGTATCCCCCTAATATGGGGCCGCCGGGATTTGAACCCGGGACCACCAGCGCTCTGGTGGTTGGGGATTAGATCCCCAGGCTGGCATCCTAGTCCAAGCTAGACTACGGCCCCTACTATTTAAAGTCTATTAAGGGTTTATAAATTAACCTATTGGTAATACGTCAATAATATTTTTACTTTCGGCCTACTCTCTCCCCCTTTTTATACGTTTGTATAACATGTATCACAGCAATTTGGCATATATTTGTATATTACACTATTCTATATTGGTGATCATCAATTCCAATAAAATATGTTTGTAAAAATTGTGGAACTGTATTACATAAGTTTGAAAAAGTCGGACAAGATTTCTATGGGGTTAGGACTCCTTCAGAGATAAGGTCGATATATGGAGGTAGATGTCCTAAATGTGGTCATGAGCTTGGAGTCCCAAGCTTAAATGAGATAAAAATAAGTCTTAAGAGAAGGGCAGTAAAGGTTATGTTAATAGAATAATTCCTCTATGATCTCTTTTATGGAAATTTCACCTCTAACATATTTTAAAGCTAAATCGGGTCTATTTAAATAATTTGAAAGAAGTTTTGATATGTTTCTAGGTTTCTCTTTTATTGATGCTGAATCATAATCTATTATGTATGTTCTATTTTCAGTAACTAGCACGTTTTTCCATGGTCTAGTCAGTTCCTTATGTTCTATTAATTTATCTTCCAGCATCTTAGCTCTGTACAATAGATCTATTAAGACTGATTTGTCTTCATATTTCATTAAATTTCTCCCATTGATGTACTCCATTAATATGAAATTTCTCCCAAATGAATATACTTTAGGTGCTATTTCTTCTCCAGCTTTTATCTGAATTTTAGCTTCTAATTCTAAACTCTCCTTAGGGGAGTCAACTCTTCTTATCTTGAGTACTTTATCTTTATCGACTAAGACTACTATTCCAGTTTTTCCTTTCCCTATTACATTTACCTTACCTAAATTTTTAGGGCCGAAAGAATAAGCGTATTCGAACCCTGCTTCTATTAGCTCCTTCTCAATTTCCCTTGAGAAGTAAGGATATATGAAATTTCTTATTTCAACCAACTTGGAGTTTTCCTCAAGAACCTCATTAACTGTGGATCTTCTTCCTCTTTCTCCAACCAATATGTTTCAATACTGTATTTAGGTTTTAGAATTATATTATTTTTTACTATGTTTTCGGCATTATATTCTTTCCTTTCTTTTATTGAATATAACCTCCCGTCTTCACCAATCCAAATGTTTTCATTTTTCTCTATAAAATCATCGACGTTTATGGAATAATAAGGAGGACCTTTATTTAAATAATATCTACCTATGTTCTTACTTTCCAGTTGAACTGCGATTGTGATTTCTTCTGAGTCTCCCCAGGCTTGAATGTCAATTACCTTAAATCCTTGTTGACTTAAGGCATTTCTTATTCTAGTTATACTTCTCTTTATCTGACCCCATATTATATCCTCAGTGGTTCTCTCATGAATACGTATTTTGGCGATTAAAACGTCTCCCTTAATTTTAGTATAGATTATGTTTCTATTTGGAAAGAAGAATTCTATTGAGGGGTTTTTTAAATAATATTTAGCTGCTAGTGAGAAGATTGCCATATTCTTTAGTGAGACTGCTGCTGTTACGTTTCTGTTAGGGTCTACTGGGTCTGGAATAACTAACGGTTCAGTAAATTTTTTCTGAGATTTTATTAGCTCTAATCTAATCTGCGGTCTCCATTTTGAAGCTCCCTCCAGTACTTTTCTAAAACTCTCGTAATATATTACTAGTAGTTCTGCAGCATATCCTGAAAATCCTTGCACTTTTATCTCAGCTCCATAGACTCCTATCCCTTTCATAAATCTCTTCAAGAGTCTTACTTCATCTCTTCCCTTTTCGTCTAAATGTGAAGTTACGAATTTGGTATGAAAAGGAGTTCTATCTACTGCAGTTATTGCTTTGTCCCCGCTTTCCACCCTTAGGGCTGGAACTAAGTCTATTTCCATGTTATTTACGTACACTATTACATAGGGATGTTCAGCGTATGCTAAGATATAATTAAGATCCTTTACCCTTTCAATTATTTCTTTTAATGCATTCTTCTCTAAGTACTCCTTACCTACCTCTTTTGGATAAAAAATGAAAATGTCTATATCAGTGTCCTGCTTGAGCCAGGTTCCTTTTCTGAACGACCCTTGTACTTCGAAGTCTAATCCTCTTAATCTTTCAGAAATCATATTTATTATATTATTTATTCTTTCCTCATCTTCTTTCGTGGGTTTAATTAGGCTTAGTACTTCCTCCTCTATCAATCGCCTTCACTTCAAATAATTTATCGTAGATGGGTCCTTTTGGAGTTAACGTACTTTTGAAGAGAATCACATTGTTAACACTAAATTTGCCTATTTCAGTATTTATATTGTCATTTATTAAATTCACAAGGTTGAGAATTGAGGAATAACTTTTAACCCTGCCTAATGTTAGATGGGGGACGAAATCTTTTTCATCTTCTGGTCTTATTTTCCTTTTTAATAACTCCGAATATATGTATGTTCTAATTTGTTTAAGTTGTTGTACTCCTTCAGTTATCCCTACCCAGACCACTCTGGGTCTTGTTAAGTTTGGAAATGCGCCTAATCCTCTTAATGTTACGTTGAATGAACTGAAATTTAATCCTTTCATAGAATCTTTTACATCTTCGAGTCGATCATCTCTTATCTCACCTAGAAATAATAATGTTATATGTATGTTATAGGGTTCTACCAATTTTATATCTGCTCCAGAATTTTTTATTAATTCCAATAATTCAAGTATTTTAGGCATCTGTGGAACATCGATGCCTATGAAGAGCCTCATAATTTTTAAACCTCTATATTGAGTTATAAGGTGGTCACAATTAAAGTCATTTTGATTACTGGAATGCCTGGATCTGGTAAAAGTGAATTCTCAAAGTTACTGAAGGAAAGAGGAGCAAAGATAATTGTAATGAGTGAGGTGGTTAAAAAAAGATATTTAGTTGAAGGTAAGCCAGGGGAAAGACTAATGGATTTCGCTAAGCGTTTAAGAGAGATATATGGAGATGGTGTAGTCGCTAGGCTTAGCGTTGAGGAATTAGAGACTGGGAAGTATGATTTAGTGGGATTTGACGGTGTTAGAAGTTTAGCTGAGGTTGAAGAATTTAGGAGGCTTTTAGGTAATAATATTTACATAGTTGCAATTCACTCTCCACCAAAATTAAGATATAAGAGGATGATGGAGAGGATGAGGGCTGATGATTCTAAGGAGTTATCGGATTTAATAAGAAGAGATAAAGATGAATTAAGTTTTGGAATAGGGAATGTTATTGCCATGGCTGATTATGTAATAGTTAATGACTCAACTTACGAGGAATTTAAGAGGAAGTCTAATGAAATAATTGATAGAGTGTTAAGAGATGGTTAAAATAGCAGTTACAGCTGAAGTAAGGCCGTCGGAGGATTTAAATAAAGTTGTATCTGCTATTTCTAATTTCTTTGAATTTAAGAAAATGGATATTAAAAAGGAAGGTATTGTACAAATTTTAGTTTTAGAGTCGTCTAGTCTTAAGAGTTTAATTAAACTTCATAGGGTTCTCAGAAACGAGAGAATTTTAGATTCTGCCAGAAAGTATCTATTAAAGGGAACTGAGGGAAATACAATAAGCTTTATGATACATAAGCAAGCAGCTGCAGTAGGTGTTTTAAGTTTTGTGGATAGTGATAAGGAGTCCCCTTTGGGAGCTATCAAATTTTATATAGAATATTCAGACCCTAAAGCAATTATAGATTGGTTGGCTCCTAAGACTGCACGCGGTGTACCGTTATGGGAAAATCCTATACCACCTGATGATAAATAGAAAAATCTACATATATTTCAATAATTAATTATTTAACGTTTTAGTCTTTGTTTTTATTATAATAATTATATTAAATATATTTTAGAACAATTATTTGATTTGAATACTAAATAAGTTGGACTATTCGTTACTTGAGTACAATATACGACAAATCCTCAGGCAGAATAGTGCTATTATATATTTTTCTAGCCTCTTTTAAGAACATAGACACATCTTCATATCTTGAACTTATATGAGTTAAGGCTAATAATTTAACTGACGCTTCTAAGGCTACTCTAGCTGCGTCACTCGCATTTGAATGTCCGTATGTATAGGCTGATGGTTCTTTAAGGAATGTTGAATCATGAATTAGTAAATCAACTCCTTTTACTGAATCTATAACGCTTTGACAAGGACTTGTATCCCCAGTATAAGCTACTTTTATACCCTTTTTTACTATTAAATAGTCCTCTGGATGTAATATTCTTCCATCTACTTCTACGCTTTTCCCTTCCTTTAATTTCCTTATTATTCTCCAATCCTTTATGCCTTCTTCCTTTAGTTTCTTATCGTCTATTTTAACTCTGTCTTTTTCTGAAATTATGAATCCTTGTGATTCTACTGTATGGCAAGTTTTAAATGTAGATATTTTAATTTCATCATCTTCATAACTATTTATAAACTCTATTTTAAATTGAGGGTAAAATTTAGAATATTCAAATGAAGTGAATAAGAAATCTTTCAGGTTCTTAGGTCCTATTATATATAAAGTTTCCTTTCTGTCTAGAAGTCCCATGCTAGCTATTAATCCTAAAAGTCCAAAAACGTGATCTCCGTGCATATGAGAGATTCCAATTATTTTTAACGAATTTATTCCTAATCTATATTGCATTAGGGTGTACTGTGTTCCCTCTCCACAGTCAAGTAAAACACTTAATCCTTGCTTTCTAATTAAGAATGCTGGCAATCTCCTTTTCTTAGAAGGAGCTCCTCCTCCTGTACCTAAAAAGAAAACCTCAATCACCTTCTTTGCACCACGTAAATTGCTCTAGTTAGACTTTTGTGAGAATATAGGAAATGTAATCCCCTTAGTATAAAACTGTTTTCCCTAAGCTTATCTATGAAATTAAAATTCGAGTCAGTTGCAAATGCCATATAGCCATTTTTTCTTAAAGAGTCTGCCGATGATGCAAAGAATTTTTCATATAATTCGAATAGATTGCTTCCCCTTTCTTTACTCGACCTCCCATATGGTGGGTCAGTTGCTATTGAATCTATATTATGTAGTGGTATATTAGTTGCTGATGCTAGCATTAATTCACAGTCATATCCAAAATGATTAAGGTTTAATCTAGCTTTATCGAGCATTTTCTTATCTATATCTATTCCTATACAATTATAATTTAACCACCTCGCTTCTATTAATATCGATCCAGTACCCGTAAAAGGATCTAATACGATTCTTTTAGGTCTAGCTAGATTTACCATTAACCTTGAAGTTTCAGCGTTCATAGTCCCTGATTGTGAATACGGTTTTTTATTATGATTTATTATGCTTTTAGAATCAATTTCGTCTTTAGTTTTTCCAAGTATGATTACTCCATCTGTAAATATTATGTCAATTTTTTCACAACGCTTAGATATTTTAACTCCAGATATTGCTTCATGATATAATGACTTGAATTCGTCTCTTTGGGAACCCATTATAATATCTTCTTTTATCCAGTAGCATTTTCCCCTAATTATTTCGTTAATTTCTTTAGGATTATCTGAAATTAATATAAGTTCTCCATTTCTCTTTATTCTGGCAGATCTTCTAGCTAATTTATCTTGAAATGGAGCAAAAATCGCTACTCCAGTAAAATAACTTATTCTTGCCTCATCTGGTAGTAATGCCTTTAATTCTGCTAATGAAAGGAAATAGTTATTTCCCTTTAATACTGCGTATCCCTTTTTCATAGATTTAACGCTATTGATTGTGAAACATCTAATACTATTATATCTTTATAATTTACTTTCACGGTGTTAGTGCCTATTATTGTTTTCACGCCTGCTTCTTTTAGCCTCTCCTTAGCGTTATCTGTTAATACTAAATGAATTGCCGCGGCTATAACGTTTTTAGCTCCTAAGGAATAGGCTAATTTAGACGCTTGTGCTATCGTGCCACCGGTACTTATTATATCGTCTACTATTACTACGTCCTTCTCTCTTAAGCTTAAATTAGGGGCTTCTTTAATTCTAACTTCTCCGGTATTTCTATCCCTTTCTTTCTCTATATAAGAATATGGGGCATTTATCTCCTCAGCTATGCTTTTTGCCCTTTCTAAAGCTCCTCTATCTGGGGCTAGTATAAAGGGGTCAAGGGTCATTTCCTTTATTTTTCTGGCTATCTGAGGATAAGGGTGGATTATTTTAACTTCACCATCAAAATATGTTAATTCCTCAGGTTTATGAGGTTCTACTATAACTAATGTATCAACGCCTACTTCACTAAGAATATGTAAGATCGTCTTTACACTTACGGCTTCACCATCTTTAAATCTTCTATCTTGCCTTGAATAAGCTAAATAAGGTATTATTACTGTTAGTTTTTTTGCGCCTAAATCCTTTATCGCCTCAGCCATGAGAAATAATTCTATTAAATGTTTATCTTGAGGATAATCTGTAGTCTGTACTAGAAGAATCTCCTCATTTTTTACAGATATGGGGATTCTGATATAAGATTCTCCGTCTGGAAATATTTTATTTTCCACTTTTATCAACGGTATTGATAATATTTTTGATAAACTCTCATCTATTCCGTTTGTGGCTGTACCACCTATTATTATCATTATTATTATGTTTATGGAGAAGTTTTTAAGATTAAAAGTAGAGTTAAATGGGATGTACTTCATTTTCATACTTGGTACTGCTGGATCAGGAAAGACTACGTTAACTAAAAGTTTCCAAGAGTACTTGCTCGATAACGAGATGGACACTGCAATTATTAACTTAGATCCTGCAGTTGAACATTTACCCTATACTCCAGATTTTGATGTAAGGGAATACGTTGATGCATATGAGGTTATGGAAACTTACAATCTAGGTCCTAACTCCGCATTAATCGCCTCTATAGATTTAATTTTGACAAAAGCATCAGAAATTAAATCAGAAATAGATCAAATAGAAGCAAATTACGTTCTTATCGACACCCCTGGGCAGATAGAGCTATTTGCGTATAGGGAAACTGGTAGGCTAATAGCTGAATTAATTAAGGGAAATAATAAAGCTTTAGGTTTATTCTTGTTAGATTCCTATCTAGCTAAAGAAGCTCGTAGTTTTATATCATTATTATTGCTTTCAAGTTCTATTAGATTTAGGCTAGATTTACCTATAGTTAATGTTCTTAATAAGATAGATCTTTTAAGAGATGATGAAGTAGATAAGATACTACGTTGGAGTGAAAACGCTGAGAATTTGATTGACGAACTGGGGAAAATCGATGAATATTCAATAGATTTAGTGCATCTTCTAATTGAAAACTTATCTTCTAATCTTATTCCGATATCTTCTGCAGATGGTAAGGGTTTTGATGAGTTATATGCTGAAATTCAGAGAGTCATAGCTGGTGGTGAGGATTATTTAACAGAGGAGCCTAATCCTAGGTTATAGCTTTATTAATTATTTCAAATAACTAAATATATGATGAAGGCAAGAGTAGTTGATGCTGTTTCATTCTCCTATATATTAAGAACCGTTGGGGAATTCTTATCTGAAGCTAATTTTATTGTTACCAATGAAGGTATTAAAATAAGTGGAATTGATCCCTCAAGAGTTGTTTTCTTAGATATTTTCATGCCTGCAGCGTATTTTGAGGATTTTGAAGTAAATGGAGAGAAGGAAATTTTGGGGTTTAATTTGGAAGATGTAAATGATATTTTAAAGAGAGTTGTTAAAGATGATTCTCTAATTATTTCCTCATCAGAATCAAAAATAATTTTCACATTCGATGGAGAATTTACTAGATTTTTTGAACTTCCTTTAATACAAGTTGAGGCTACTCAACCTCCTTCTGTAAATCTAGAGTTTCCATTTAAAGCTAAACTATTAACAATAACTTATGCTGATATAATAGACGAATTATCCGATTTAGGCGAGGCTATAATAATATCTTCTAAAGATAATAAATTATACTTTGAAGTAGAGGGAGACATGGGATCTTCTAAGGTAGAGTTGTCTACTGAAGGGGGTACTCTATTAGAGGCTTCAGGTAGCGATGCCAGTAGTGTATATGGCATGGAATATATTGCAAACACTAGTAAAATGAGGAGAGCTTCGGATACAATGGAATTGTCTTTCGGTTCTCAAATTCCATTAAAATTACACTTTGAGTTACCTCAAGGCGGTTACGGGGACTTTTATATTGCACCAAGGGCAGAATAACTTAATTAAGACACTTTTTAGACATTACTACTCCAATTCTAAATTAGATTTACCGAATGATATGGAATTAAGGGAATTCGCCTTACAGCCTTTTGGATTAGACACTTATATAAGACACTTGTCTTTTCATTCTGAAGAAGAGTTAAGACAATACATAACTAATGTAAATGTTCCTCTTCACCTCTTTTATTCTTCTGCTAGATATCAATTGCCTAACGCTAAGAATATGGAAGAAAAGGGATGGATGGGATCTGATTTGCTTTTTGATATTGATTCGGATCATATATGTTCCTTGAGGAGTATCAGATTTTGTCCTATTTGCGGTAATCAGGTAAGTGGTGAAAAATGCGATAGAGATAACGTTGAGGCTTTAGAATATATAGAAATGACTAATGAGTGTATAAGTAAAGGTTTAGAAGAGGCTAGAAAACTTGTTGAAATCTTAGAGAACGACTTTGGTTTTAAACCAAAGGTATATTTTTCTGGGAATAGGGGTTTTCATGTGCAAGTTGATTGTTATGGTGATTGTGCTCTTCTTGATTCAGATGATAGAAAGGAGATCGTAGATTACATTACTGGTTATGGTGTACCTAACTATCCTAATGCTGATTCTAACTCTCCAGGTTGGGTTGGTAGAAAGAATAGAAGTATTAAAGGGGTTATGATAGACGAGCAAGTTACTATAGACACTAAAAGATTAGTTAGAATTCCTAATTCCCTACATGGAAAATCGGGTTTAATTGTTAAAGAATTAGATAGTTTAGATAATTTTTCTTTAGATGAGAGTTTATCTCCTTTTGATGGATATGTTGCATTTCTCCCTTATTTAAATATAGAAACTGAAGCGTTAGGGAGGAGGATTAAATTAAATAGGGGTGTTCCTATTAGGATTGAGGCTAGTATTGGTGTTTATCTTCATTTAAAAAATCTGGGAGAGGTGAAGGCTTATGTTAGATGATATAGTTAGAAGAGAGTTATCTCAAGACGAGATGGCTGAAATAGATATTAAGGAATTAGTAAAATATAATTTGATATTAAAGAAATCGGAAATTATGATGGATTCTGAGATTAAGAAAGAGGAATTAAGAATACTTTCTGATCTGGCGGAATCTTTATTTGAATTAAGATTATCGAAATTTTTAGAGGGGAAGAAAGCTAAAGGCTTTGATGAATATATTTTCGATATAATTAAAATGATAAAACAATATTATATTGAGTTATTCACTGGAAAATATTTTATTAATTATAACAAAATTTACTGTAAAGTACTAAAAAGTACTACAATAAATAATTATAAGGTAGATGAAGGAGATATAGTCCTTTTACCTATGAGGGAAGCATTACCATTAATTATAGCAAGATATTTAACTCCATATAAAATAGATATTGAGGAACAATAATGAAGGTCCCGAAGGTTATAAATACGTATTGTCCTAGGTGTAAAACTCATACACAGCATTCTGTATCATTATATAAAGGTGGCAAGAGAAGAACGTTAGCCGAGGGCCAGAGAAGGTACGAAAGAAAGAATTTAGGTTATGGAAGTAAAAGGAAGCCAGAGCAAAAAAGATTTGCTAAGGTAACTAAAAAACAAACGTTATTATTGAAATGTAGTAAATGTGGTTATACTATAGTAAAAGAGGGTATGAGGGTTAAGAAATTAGAGTTAGTAGAGGTGGCTAAGTAATGAGGAAAACTAGGATTTTAATTCCAGAACCTAAAAGTAGATTTTTAAGGGTTAAGTGCCCAAACTGCGGAAATGAACAAACAATATTTTCTCATGCGACCTTTCCGGTTAGGTGTCTAAGCTGTGGTACACAGTTAGCTTATCCAACGGGTGGTAAAGCAAAAATAGTAGGAGAAGTAGTTAGAATACTGGGTTAAAGATGATTTACAACAGGAATAGATTACCTTCAGAAGGAGAAATATTAATAGCTACAGTAAGGCAAGTTTTTGATTACGGTAGTTATGTAACCTTAGATGAGTACGGTGGTTTGCAAGCTTTTTTACCTTGGAGTGAAGTAAGTAGTAAGTGGGTTAAGAACATAAAGGATGTATTAAAGGAGAATAGGAAAGTTGTGGTTAAGGTAATAAGAGTTGATAGGAGGAAAGGTACTGTAGATGTATCCTTGAAAAAAGTTACTGATGACGAGAGAAGAAAGAAAAACCTTCAATGGAAAAGATTACAAAGGTTAGATAAGATACTTGAAATTGTTTCGCAGAAACTTAAGATTAATGAAAAAGAGGCATGGGAACAAGTAGCGTGGAGGCTAGAGGAAAAGTATGCGGATCCATTTATTGCAATAGAAAAGGCAGTTAAAGAAGGCGAAAAAATTCTTTTAGAGGCTGGTGTTCCAGAAATATGGGTTAAGCCTCTATTAGAGGAGGCATCTAAACACGTAGAGGAAAAGAAGGTTAAGGTCTCAGAACTCATAACAATTAGAACAAGTGATCCTTTAGGTGTAGAAAAGATTAAAGAAGTTATCTCTAAAGCAATTGAAAATATAGAGGAAAATAGTGATAATATACTAGATATAAGAATCTATACTATAGGTGCTCCTAGGTATAGAGTAGATATAATAGGTACTGATGCAAAAGAAGTATCTGGAGTCTTAAATAATATCATCTCTAATTTAATAAAAATTGGGAAAGAAGAGAAAGTTGAGATAAACGTGGTGAAGAAATGAAGTGGAAAATGAGGAAATGCCCAGTTGATAATACCTATACTTTTAAAGATTTTTGTCCAGTATGTGAATCAAAAACTATAGTTCCACATCCTCCTAGATTTTCACCAGAGGATAGATATGTTAAATATAGGATAGAGTTAAAAAAGGGAATAAAACTTAACTGTTAATTACTACAGTAGGATGTAATACTACGCCAGGCTGTACGAATTGGTAAACTACTACCATGATATATACTGTATAAACTACAGTTCCAGTTCCTCCTTCTGTTACTGGGAATAATGCTATATACGCTGGCTGGAAGTACAATAATTGTACATGAGGTAATGGGGATCCAGTTATTTCATATCCATTACTTGTTGGAAGTATCTGTGTTGTAAATGGGGCTATTGGTTGGCCATATCCTATTTGATATAATGCTTCAATAAACATCTGGACTATTAATGAATTATAGGCCTTTGGGGTCCAAGCAAATGGTTCAGCCTGAGATATTTGTGAAGCTAAAGCTTGTGCGAAACTAGGGTTAGTAGAAGCATAGGCATTAATAACCTGAGTTATTGTATCATTAATTTCGGTTAAGTTAATGTATTCATTTAATGGGTAACCAGCTATTGTTGTCATAGCTCCCATTGCTTTGCCTATATCTCCTAAGCTAGTCGTATATCCTAAGAATGGTCCAGGTAAATCTGGAGGATAACCTATATACCATTGTAGCTGATTTCCAGAAATAACTGAAGTTACTGCATCATATGCTATTATATAAACTGGTATAGTATAATTAGGATTTCCATAAGGATATAAATGGAAGTCCTTTTCTAAAACATTAACAGCAAATGTCTCATTATTTAGGAACATTTCAGCCATTAACCTTATTTGAGTTCCATTAAGGGTGTTATTCTCATCTATCACGCTCCTATTAGTTAATACTTCTAACCAATAACCGTAGTCCCACCATGAGAGTATGAAGGCATGTTGAGGAGAATGCGTTCTTATCCAGTTTATCGCTGATACCCACGAATAGTTTGTTGTTAAGAAACTTGTTGCGGCATTTGTTATTGATGGAGGTTCATTGCTAGCTAATGTCGCAAATCCAGCATCAGCTACCAATGAAATTCCAATAATAGCCAATATGAACACTACCAATATTTTACTACTGTTTCCATATTTTATTCCTTTTAGTAAATTATCTGAAATATAATATATTCCTATTCCTCCTAATGCAGCAACCATATAAGCTGTATAATTAAATAAGTAGGGTTGTTCTGAGGTTCCAAAAATACTCGCAACACCTAATATTAGTAGCCATAACCCCATTAGATTTCCTTTCCTTATTGTATAATACATTCCTATAACCGACATAAATAGTGCTATCCCAAAATCCTCTATCATTGCTGTGATAGGTTGTGGTATATACTCTGCTACTGTTTTATCTATTGGTACAGTTACTTGATAAAATGGATTTATTATTGCATAATATCTTGGGGGTATTGGTAATGCAGTGGGTTTTATTATTACTAATCCAGCTATACCTAATGTAAAAATTAACACTAGAACAGCTGTTACTATTATATTTCTCGATTCTACAATTTCTTTAGGAAGTACTCTAGTTAAATACAAATCTAAGTAAAGCATTACTGACACTAATAACATTGATAATCCATGAGCAAGTCCAGACATGAAGCCAATATTATTTGGTGCAAGAGATGTCAAGAATGCAGTCACAGCAACCATTACTGTATATAAATTTGCAGTATGTTCATCATTCCTATTTAAGAGAATTAGTAAGAAGGCGGCTACTAATAAGCTTAGATCAATGTAAGTGTAACCTCCCCATGATATTTCTGCCAAAAATAATAGAATACCAGCGGGAATCCCATACCATATTTTCTTTCTCTTTAAACCTTGATTAAATAGGAAAATTGTGAACAGAATAAATACGGCTCCCCACGATGTTTTAGGAAGCCCTCCTAACAAATTCTTATATGTTAATGCTGGAGATACAGTTATTATTGCAGCTGCCATATAGCCAGCTAATCGGCTATTAGTAAGAGATTCTATAGAAAGATATGCAGCTACTACACCTAGCCCTGCTAGTAAAATGTCTGAAAATATGGACACTGTATATACTGCATTTACTCCATAAGTTGAATAGAAGGGTAGAGAGGCTAAGGCTACTAAGAATGGTAGACCAATCGTGTTTCCTAATTCGATAAAATATCCCCAAGGGAACCAGCCTAACACGTCTGGCGGTACTGCATACCAATTCCCATGCGCTTGTGTAATTAATATAGCGTTATAGAATAAGTACCAAGGGTCGAATTCGTTAACTGCTAATGGCCAATTAGCACTTAGCGTTCTGATTAGTATTGATACTAATGATAATCCTACTATTAAAGGTAAATCGATAAGAGAAGTCTTAGTTAAGCTCTTCCTTAATCCTTTAACTGACTGCATGACTGTAGTGTAATAAGTTTTAGTCGTTTATTAAACTTATTCCAAGTATAAGAACAGTTTTAGTCAACTCAGAATCTTAGCTAAAGTTATCTTAGAATTAATGAAGAACATTATATACTCTAGTATTGTATTAATCTTAATAGATATTTTTCTAATATATTCTTTAATTTATACACCTTTTGCACTATTACCTTTCGAGGAATCATTATCACCCTTATCAGGCCCCATATATGACTTTAATCCTATAATTTATGCTGAGCGATTTCCAGTAATAATTAATCAATCTTCATTAACTTCAAATAAAATATGGAATGTTTTTATTTATAATGAATCTGGAAAATCAATTTTATCTCAGATATTATATTTATTAAGTCTTAACGCCTCTCAAATCTCCCCATCAGCATATTGGAGTGTTTCAGATTTAGCTGGTTTCTTTTCCAATTATACTATTGCAAGAAACTTTTCGATTTACTACCTAACTCCATATTACTATGATAATGTTAGTAGGCAACCAAACGTAAGTGAAATTTATATAAACATTTCAGACGTGTATGCATTCCCATACAGACTTTCCTTTCCTCCCAGTGATAGCATTAATTTTTCTCTTAGATATTATGTAATAAATGTTTCGTCATTACAAAGCTATGCTACTTACTATTTTTCAAATTATCAGAGGCATATTTTGTATACTTTTGCATATTTTGGCCCCTTTAGTGGATTCATATTAGTTGAATTTTACTATACGGCAATACTTAACGTAATTAAATACATTTACGTTAACGGAAATCTATATTATGTTGGAGAGAATAATTACTTTATAACTGCCTATCCTTGGGGAATCTATCCTAATGTTATTTATACTAATGTGAGTTGGGAGATAGGTGGCAAACCAATTTATATTCCTATGGAATTTTATCTCAGTGTAAATTCTATATCACATGGTTACGGAAAGTATGTTTACGTCTGTGTAATTTACCCATCGTATCCTCCAAAAGTTACGCCTATTTTTTATAATGACGTTTATTATGAATATAATGTAACACTACCGCTAATCATAAACGTTTATAACGGCTCCTCGCCTACAACCAAAATTTTAATAAATAACAATAATGTGTATAATACATCAAATAGGAAAATTTTCTATTATCCCTATTTTACTCAGTGGAGTTTTGATCCACAAACAGAGAATATAAGTGTGTTTACATTAGATAAGGTAACTGTAGGTAATTATACTATTTACCGATATTGGAAACCAGGTTATGTAATTATTTATCCGTATATACACTCATATATAATAAACAATGGCAACAATATAATTACAACTTATTATTACCTGAACTTTAGCTTATTAAATTATTTTATAACTAAACCCCCTAACTGGGTATTTAACCATACATCATTTGAGAGCATATATGAAAATAATTATGCAAATGACTATTTACAATATATAGGATATTATTACGGGCTTTATAATCTCCTAAAGGGCATAGTAATAAACTTTACTACATATCATAAATATCATAAATATTTAAAATGGGAAATGTTACTATTATCTTCGCAATTAGCTTTTGAAATAAATACAAGTAAGACAGCCTCAAATTATACTATGGCTTTAATAAGCAAAGAGGGAAATGAAAGCCAAGTTTTCATGCAAATAGTCTTTATATCTTCGTGGTTTTTATGGTATAACATAAGTTATGGAGACTTTTTCCTAATAAATAAATGGGTGCCATGGACATATGGGTTTTTCACTGGATTTGAAGTTCCATCATTTTATTTAAGACCAGAAATATTACCATATATAGTTCTTAATAATTCAAATTTATCATATATATTATATAATGTAGAGTCCTTTGAGAGAACTTCATGGTGGTACTTTAACGTCTCAAACTTAAGAAATAATACTATAATATTTAGTTATCCCATTGTATTTAAACCGTTACCATCTGTTAATGATTCTATTACTTTCTATAGATATTATAAATTTAATAGTACTTTAGTATTTATAAATGTGAAAAGCATAAAATTTATACTAACTAAATACGTTGGGCAACCAGATAGTTATGAATTTATTAGTGGGCCCGGCGGGATTTGAACCCGCGACCTCCCGGTTTCTGAGCGCCCTATCAGCCGGGCGCTCCACCAAGCTAAGCTACGGGCCCTCTTCATTAATATCTTATTTTTGTAATATAAAGCTTACTTCATAACTACCTCTTCTCGTTATATTTGTTACTTTTTATAGCTGAGAACTATTTTACGAATGTTTAATAGTATTCGGTAATAATGGATTAGTTTTCAAGAATTTTATGACATTTGATATTAATTCTTAGCTCTTTAACTTTGTAAAATTTGTGGTAGATCCTTTTTATTCCTAACGCTCCTTTGGCGAGTAATTTAATTTACCCTTGACTTGAAGAGATTAGGAAACTGGAACCCCTATATTAAAAGTTCTATTAACTTTTCTGCTTTGTGAGGTACTTCAAATTTTATCAAGGTTTATGTTAAATTTACTTTCAATCTACCGTTTAATTTTGAATTTAATAAAATTCAATGAGCTTAATATCTAACAAAATTGAAGAATTCCACAAATCATAACTTTTTGAAATACTCATAGTCTGAGATAAGACCTTATATAAATTTTTATAAAATAAAATACAATAATATATAATTATTGTAGATTTATGGTTTAAGTCGAATTGCTGATATCTTTAATAAAGACTGGACTGTTATTTCAGTAATAGAAATTATTTTTGAAAAATGTATATTATATTAAAATTGGAAATTTATTTTAACAATAGATTTATACAGTTTTTTGTATTATAAAGATTTTCTAATGTTGAAAAATTTAAATAATAGTAACATTTCAATTCGGGTAATATGAAAATGTTTTAAAAATTAGTCTTAAAGTTTAATGATATATATAGAAACATTACAAAAATATGTGTGTATTTATGAATAATATATATGAGGATTCATAGAAATATTTAATAAATATTTTATCTCATTACCTACGATAAGAATGAAAAACTGGGTTATAAAGTCAATAATCATTTTAACGATAATCCTTTCTGCACTATTTATATTATCAACTAATGCTTCAACTACTACTAATTCAACTATTCAGCAGTTAAATGAAAGTATTCAAGCATTATTAAATAGAACTGCTGATTATCCAGCAGCTGCAGTACCCTCTTGGCTTGATACTGGAAGTAATGCGTGGATGCTTACTGCAGCTACATTTGTTGGTTTACAAAGTGTTCCTGGTGTTGCCTTATATTATGCTGGATTATCTAAAAAGAAATATGCAGTAAATTCTGCTCTTATGGTATTTTATGCATTTGCCGCAGTTCTTGTAATTTGGATAATTGCAGGCTATAATTTTGGTTTCGGACATCCAGCTTTACTGTCTATAAATGGATATGGGATATTCGGACATCCAGTTCCAGCGTGGAGAGGGCTCTATGAAGGTTCTCAGACAATTTATGGGCCTAGTGGAACTCCATTAGATATTCCTACAGCTACTTATATATTCTTCCAGTTTGTGTTTGCTGCAATAACACCAGTACTACTAGCCGGTGGTGTAATAGAGAGAATGAACTTTAAAGCATGGATGGTGTTTGTACCTTTATGGTCTTTATTAGTATATAGCCCAGTTGCTTATTGGCTATTTGCAGGTGGTTGGCTAAACCAGCTAGGTGCAGTTGACTTCTCTGGAGGTTATGTAATTCACGTGGATGCTGGAATAGGAGCCTTAGCTGCAGCTATGGCTGTAGGACCTAGATTAGCTTCTGAAAGAAAACTTGAAGCACATAGCTTACCGTTAATATTAGCTGGTGCTGGTCTAATTTGGTTAGGATGGGATGGGTTTAATGGAGGAGATCCAGGTGGAGCTACTATAGATGCTGCAATAGCGGTCTTAAATACTAATATAGCAACTGCTGTTAGCGCAATAGTTTGGATGTTAATGGATATGAAATTTTTAGGTAAGCCTACCTTAGTAGGGGCTACAAGTGGTGCTATAACTGGCTTAGTTGCAATTACTCCTGCAGCGGGTTATGTTAATGGTTGGCAAGCTGCATTAATTGGTATTGCTTCTGGTAGTATACCTTGGATGGCATTATATTGGTTTGAACCTAAACTTAAGGTTGATGATACCTTAGGAGTATTTTCCACTCACGGTATAGCAGGTATTGTTGGCGGTTTGTTAACTGGAGTTTTTGCTAATCCAGCAGTTACACAATATGTATTTCCAGGATTAAAGGGCGCTCTTTATGGTAATTGGTATCAATTAGGAATTCAAGCTTTAGCTGCAGCCGTAGTAGTAGTTTACGATTTTGCAATAACTTATAGTCTATTAAAATTGATAGGTTTATTCATACCTTTACAATCTCCACCTCAAGTTTTAGCAATTGGTGATTACGCTATTCACGGAGAAGTCGCATATTCTGAACTATTAGCAGCTATTCCAGAAAGTGCAAAACCCAAAGAGGCTATTGAAGAGGCTAAAGCTTTAGACAAAGAGGCAAAAGATAACGAGAATACTTAATTTTTTTTAATTAAGAAGAAAGCTTGTTAAATATCTTCTCTAGTTCTTTTATTTCATCTTCACTAATTTTTCTCATAAAATTAGCTAAAACTTCTTGGAAAACCTTTCTACTTTCTGCCAATTTTTCTCTTCCTTTATCAGTTAATTCTACATAGATCACTCTTCTATCTTCTTCACTCCTAACTCTTTTCACGAGGTTCTTTTCTTCAAGCCTATCTATAATACTAGTTAAACCTGCCTTGGTTAGCATGTACTTTTCTGCAACTCTGCTCATGGGCACTTTTCCTTCCTCATCTAATGCACACATTACCTTAAATTCGAAATAAGATAGGCCTATTTGTTCTAATGCCTTATCAGCTTCTTTGTTAACCTTTCTTGTCAACCCTACTATAAGGTCCCACACTTCAGAATACTTAGTAGTTAATATCATAGTTAAATATCTAATATTCTAAACAAAAAAATTTAACTCTTATTCTTCAGCGTCACAATGGATCATCATTATTAGTCAAGTCGCCCATCGTTCATCATAACTATGTGGACCGGCCGGGATTTGAACCCGGGACCTCTCGGGTGCGAACCGAGCACTCTTCCAGGCTGAGCTACCGGCCCATAATTTATATGAAGTAAAGATAAGTTATAAAAATTACGTTATGGAGTTAGTAAGTTACTCATATCTTAATGCTTTATTAGGGTCTAGCTTAGACGCTCTATAAGCTGGAGCCAATGCTGCTAATATGCTTAATAAAGTAGAAAATATGAGTACTTCTACTATAAAGAAAGGCGAGTAGACTGGAGAAACTGAAAGTCCTTTCAAAAAACTAAATCCTAATCCGAAGTGTTCTTCGGTAAGGATAAATGAGACTAAGGATCCCAATCCTATACCTATTATGCTACCTATAAATCCCATTAAGCTAGCTTCTGTTAAAAACATAGTTATTATATCGTATCGTGTAAATCCTAGTGCTCTTAGAATTCCTATTTCTTTAGTTCTTTCAACTACTGTAGTAAACATAGTGGTAGTTACTCCCATAAATGATACAATAAATGAAGTAGCTCCTGCTGAGACTAATAAGGCGTTAAGTGATTGTAGAGTATTATTTATCAGTTGAATGAATTCTTCGGCTACTATTATATCCAGTGATTCTCCAAATTTCTCTTTTATCTCATTTACAACGTAATTTATTTGATTTAGTGAATTCACTATAATTATTGCTCCACTATATGAGCTTGAAATTGTCTGTCCGAAGGCTAATGGTACTATAATTGATTTGTCTATATCAACTCCAAGAAAGCTACCGTATTCATTAAGTATTCCAGTGACTAAGAAATTTTTGGTGAAATTACTATCTCCATCAAAAATTATTACTTGAATAACTTGATTTTCTCTTATGGATGAATAACCTCCTTCTCCTTGTGGGTTTCCAAGTTGAAATCCAACAACTGCTTCGTATTGAACGTCTGTAGTAGGAAAATATCCTTTATTTAAACTTATTGCAGGAGCAGCTATTTTTAACTGGTTTATGTTAACAGAGAATACTGTAGCTCCCTCTAATCCAGTTGATGTTCTAATAAAAGCTGGAAACGAGTAAAATGGAATGACCATTTTAACACCTATTATAGACTCTAGTTGAAGGATAACATATTGCGTTAATGAAAGTCCTCTTCCAGTTGGTGTTATTACGATGTCATAAGGGGAAAGGAAATTTGATATTTCAGATAATATAGTGTGAGAATACCCTAATACCATGGAATTGATTGAAATGATTGTAGCTGGACCTACAACTATTCCTAATATAGTTAATATCGCTCTAACTTTCCTTTCCCTTAATGAACTTAACGCGTAAACTATGAAGTCTACTAGTTTCATTTTCTTAACCTCCTTATACTTAAATAGATTATAATTGATAGTAGTGAAATTACTAATGCAAGTAAGAGTATAGTAGTTACAGATATCTTTGTTGTTCCGTTATTTGTAAAAGTGGCATATGATACTATAAATGGTAATATGTAGTAAGTAGAGTTGGGTTGATATAATTGATTCTCATAAGATACAGTTATGTTAAACGTATATTTACCTGGGGGTAATGATAATGTGAAGGAGAATGGAGTTGGACTATTAGGCGGTACATTTCCTATGTATATTGAGGTATAATTATTTACATATAACGTAACGTACTGAGCATTTTGAGATCCAGTGTTTATTAACAATCCGTTAATGACTACACTATTATTGACTACCTGAGCAGAAACTTGAGTTATTTCCATTCTGACAAAACCCGCACTTAATAAACTTAGCTGTTCTTGGTAAGTTTCCGTTGCCCCGTTTATCGTATATTCAGATATTATCATTATTGGAATTGACATAATTTGCGGTATTTGTGGGATTATGTAAAATGGCGTTGTATAAATCTGATGAGGTGGTAGGTAAGGTATATAGAAAGTATTGCTAGACATATAAATTTCTTGACTAGGATAATCTAGTTGTAATTTTAAATTATATATAGTATAATTTGCTAAATTTTCTATCTCTAATATTTCTGTATTATTAGTATTATAATACACTGTAGTTTTTAACAGTGAAATTAATAAGGGTTGTTGATAGGTTATAACAAATACTGGCGCTGTAAAAGTTCTTATTATCTCGGAGGTAAAGTAAGTGTAGGCTAGTCTAATAATTAAAGGGTATACAGTAGCGGGTAAGCTCTGGGGAGCATAAATTGTATAATAAAAGGTAATAGAAGAGTTAGGTTTTAGATAAGGTATAGTATTATTTACTGATGTTATTATTTCTAACCCTTCCGTAGAGATAAATATATTTAAATTGTATATGTATTCTGATCCTAAATTTATAATCTTAACTGGCAATATTGTATAACTTCCTTGAGGTATTATGGTTTTATTTAAATCTATTATAACTGGTGATGGTGGTAAGATGTAAATTGTATCAGAACCATTAGTTATCTTACCCTGGTCATAACTTATTTTATAGCTAAAATTAAGATCTCCTATAGAAGTATTTGGAGTGATCTCTACTGGGATTGTTAATGGTAATGCTTGGAATTGAGGAATTGCTGGGACGAATACATAAGGTTGTAATGGTATTATTCCATTTGGGAATTTGTAAGTTATATTAACAGCCGTAATTGGAAAAGGTAATGGATTATATACAAGTAAAGTTAACGGTACTACACCTATTCCTGGGAAAGGTGTTATCGTTGTGTTCCATAATATCTCAACTATTTTAGGAGTTTGATTATAGTATATATTAGCGTATGTTAAGTAAATTGAGCTCAGAGACTCTCCTAATGCTGTATAATTTATTTCTATAGGTATAGGGTATATTGTAGGCAAAACGTCTTGTGGAATATAAAACTTAAAGTAGAATATAACCTCTTGACCTGGTTGTAATGAGGTTGGCGTAAAATTAGAGCTTATTGGAATTAAACTTGTGGAAGTTAATTCTGGCTTAACGGCAACTATAAAACTACTTACGTTACTACTAATTCTGATAAATAATATACTTGTATTGCCAGGATTGGCATTTATTGCATTAGAGCTTATACTAAGCTTAGCTTGAGGATATATTGTTATTATTGAAGTTTGATTATTATCTCTATAGAAGTAACCTAAGAAGTCAGTAAAAGAAATAGAGTAATTAATTTGATAATTTCCAGGTTTTATCTCATTACTTACATTTACAATAGTTGTTGTGAATTCAGGCTCACCAGGAGGTAAAGCAGGTAAAATTACGTTTAGTCTATTTTCTCCATTTTGAGAATAAATACCTTTAGGCAAATAAACGTTTAATGTAATGTTAAACATTGGATTAGTAGTTGGATTAAAGATTACGAAAGTTAAGGGCACTAATCCCTCTCCAACTTGAGCAAAGGTTAATTGTTGTGATGTTCCCCAGAATATCTCTTCTAAGATAGGGAAAGTAACATTATATATGGGTATGGTTATCATTTGTGTAATCTGGTTTTGAGTTCCAGTTAACGTATTTTGATATATTATTGTTAAGGGTACATTGTACATACCAGCTTTAGCATTTGGGAGTACATTTAAGAAAAATGTTATTTGTGAAGTCGTAAGCGAGGATGACGTAACTGAGCCATAAGCTATAGATGAACCTCCTTCTGAAGTTATTGGAGTGTTAACTAGGTTTAGTATTGCATATACTATCTGATAACCTAAAGGTTGAGATACTATAACATAAAATGGAGTATCATTATATCCAGGATGAGCTTTAATGGGATTTTGCGGAGTACCCCAACCCCATCCTGAAACTACTACTGTTTGGGAATTTGAAATATTCGAGAATGAAATTAATATAATGGCAATAAGTAGAAGTATAAGTAATTTTCTCATTTTTCCTCACCGACTATTTTTCCGTCTTTAATATAGATTTTTCTTCTAGCATAACTCGCTACTTCTTTATCATGAGTTACAACTACTATAGTTGTTTTTAGTTCTTCATTAATTTTCTTAAATATGTTCATTACTATCTTAGCGTTAGTACTATCTAAATTTCCAGTAGGCTCATCAGCTAATACTATCTTCGGATTCTGAGCTAAAGCCCTAGCTATTGCTACCCTTTGTTGTTGCCCTCCAGAAAGTTCAGTAGGTTTCTTTCTTATTAGACCCTCTAATCCCACGAGTTTTAGTGCGTTTATTGCTATTTCCTCTCTTTTCCTTTTTGGTAAGCCTCTAGCTACTAAGGGCAATTCCACATTTTGTAAAACTGATAATCTAGGAATTAAATTAAAGTTCTGAAATACAAAGCCTATATACTCATTTCTAATTTTAGATACTTCACTATCATTTAGTTTCGTAACGTCCATATTATAGATATAAACCTTACCTTCTGTCGGTCTATCTAAAACTCCTATTATTGATAAGAGTGTTGACTTCCCACTCCCTGAAGGACCTAATATTGCTAAAAACTCACCTTCCTCTATTGATAGATTGATATTATTTAACGCTATAGTCTTTACGTTTCCCTCATAGATTTTAGATACATTCTCAAGTCTGACCACATTCATATATATAGGTATTACGGGAGACAGTTTAAACGTGTTTTCCAAAGTAGGTTATCATAAATTTAAAAGTTATATTGCAATAGAGAATTTATGAAATATACTGAGACTGCTCCCAAGCTTTTTATGAATACTGGAACTAGATTTCCTAGAAGAATCATTTGGGCTATGGGCTTAATTAAGAGATCTTGTGCTAAGGTAAATGCTGAGTTAGGCTTAATAGATAAGAAGATAGCTGACTCAATAATTAAAGCGTCAGAAGACTTGATGAACGGCAAATTAGATGATAAGATAATTCTCGATGTTTTTCAAACGGGTTCTGGAACTGGGCTTAATATGAACGTTAATGAGGTTATAGCGGAACTAGCTTCTAGCTATTCTGGGCTTAAGGTTCATCCAAATGATCATGTGAATTTTGGTCAGTCGTCAAACGATACAGTACCAACGGCAATAAGGATTGCAGCTGTTGCTGAAGTTAACGATAAATTACTGCCATCTTTACAGAAAATTATATCCTCACTAAATAGAAAGGCTGAGGAATATAAGGACGTCATAAAGGCTGGAAGAACTCATTTAAGAGATGCCTTACCAGTTACTTTAGGTCAAGAATTATCAGCATATGCTGATGCTTTTCAGCATGACTATGAACAAATTGTAAATATTTTAGAATATGTCAAAGAATTGCCTATAGGAGGTACTGCTACGGGAACTGGATTAAATACTCATCCTGAATTCCAAGAAAGGGTTATTAGCGAGTTAAATAAAAGTACTGCGTTAGGTTTTAAACCAGCTAATAGATTTAGGGCTATGAGATTATTAACTGATTTACTGTTATTAAGTGGGTCTATAAGAAATATTGCAATAGATCTTTATAGATTAAGTCAAGATATAAGACTTATGTTCTCTGGTCCCTTTACTGGTCTTAATGAAATTGACTTACCTACACAAGAGGAAATAGCTGGAAGCTCAATTATGCCAGGGAAGACTAATCCGGTCACTGTAGAAGCTTCTCTATTAATTTCCGCTCAGGTAGTTGGATTAGACCACGCAAATCAATTTGTTTCAATGCTAGGTGAATTCGAGTTGTCCATGGGGATTCCTCTAATGGGTTATAATATAATTACTGAAGTGAATTTAATTTCAGAAGCATTGAACAAGATTTCCTCTTTAGTCATTGATGGTATGGTAGCAAATGTGGAAAAAATGAAGAGATATGCTGAATCCTCACCTTCTCTTATAACCGTTATTTCTCCGATTATAGGATATGATAAAGCCTCAGAAATAGGAAAGAAACTAAATAAGGGACTTTCTATACGTGAAGCTTTAAGGGAGTTAGGGTATAAAGATGAAGAAATAGATAAAATATTAGACTTAAAGAGACTAGTACAACCTGGATTTACCACTAATAAATAATCCATATAAAAAATTTGTATACTTTCTTTTTTATAATTTATTCTCTTATTATGGTTTAATTATTTTTAGCTGTTTACACTGAGATAAACATTCCTCTATGTTTATAAATTTCCATTGATTTGAGGGCATGAAACATTGTTGAATGCAAGGATCTTCTATCCTATTCATTGTCTGCATAACATCACCAAATAAATTTGATAGATAAGAGAGGAAAAAATTTTTTCTATTTTGATTTTAAGGAAAGAATATGAAGGAAAAAGTTGGAAATTTAGAGTTGGAAGTTGAGGCCATAATAGAGCTTAATGGGCAGGAATATAAGGTTGTTAATGTTCCTAATGCAGATGAATATAAGGGGTTCCCAGCATCGTGGGATTTCGTAAAAAATCATATGCTAACATGGAGACCTTATTTTAAAGCGAAAATGATTGAAATAAATAATCAATTAATTCCTGCAGTAGGTAATTTTCTATTAAATATGGATGAAGAGATGTACGAGTTTCTTCTTGATATTTATTACACATTTAAGGTTAACAAACCTTCAATAGAAACTAATATCAGTACAGTTATTACTAGGCAGATTGAAAAGCTTGAGGAGAAATTAGGTAAGAGGTTTAATGAAGAAGAGAAAACGAGACTTTATATTAGATTTGGGATTGAAGCAGCAATTTTAAGGGATCTAGGTGTGATAAATTGATAATTACGTTTACAGCTGAAGGTAGGTTGGAAGGGGATAAGGTTACTATAAGTTTGAAAGATTTCGATTATAAAATAGGATTAATAGGTTCAGATTATCCTACCCCTGAGGAATTCTGTCTAGCCTCTGCGTTATCTTGCCTTATCTTAACCATATATTATATTGCTAAAGAAAAGAATGTAGAGATAAAGTCCATTGAAGGTTATATCGAGGGTAAAATGGATCCTAAAGGATTTCAAGGAGAAGACAAAATACCTCCTGGTTTATTAGAGGTAAATTACGATTTAGTAATAGAAAGTAGTGATAGTAGGATTAACGAGATATTAGAAGAGGCAGAAAAAAGATGCCCTATGAGGGATACCTTAACCAGAAGTGTTAAAGTTAATATAAAATGGAGGATCAAAAGTTGACTTTTTTAAATTTTATCCTTAAAATAGATATGGTGAATATAATGAATACAAATGAGGAAAGTATATTAAAACCTGGGGAGAGGGAAAGTAGAGAAATAGTAGGCTACATTCAAATGCTTTTGGATTCACTTAACGATTTTATGATAAAATATAAGTTAGATTTACAAAATCTAGGAGTTATGAATAGACTTGTAGTATTAACTGAAATTATTACTATGCATAAATATAATCCGGAAATATATATGTCTTCTAACTCTCAGAAAATGAGTTATTGGGATGAATTAGTTAGTATAATCCAGAAAATAAAGCAAGATCAAAAATTGGCTAAAGACTTAAATGATATAGAGGATCTAATCAACAAAATTAATGAACTACGAGCTTATGTTAGATTTTAATTAAAACTTCTGGAAGGGATTCTCTAGCTTTCTTGAGATGTTTTTCTATTTCGTTCTTCGCTAAATATTTAAATGGTCCCTTATACCACTCTTTCATTTTAATTCTGCTTCCACTACCTTCTGAAGTAATATAGAAATCAAAGCCAAATAAAATTGTAAATAATGGAGTTTTTTGAGAAGCAAAGTATCTAGTTATATATCTAGACTCATCTATTTTTACATCGTATACTGTAAGTGGAGTATCCCAGCTTATAATCCACTTTATCCTCAGTAAGTAAACTTTTTCCCTTAACATGGATACAGCTTTAATCTGTGGTATGAACACAGTTAAGATTGCAGGATTAGTGAGCTTTTCACTGACATTTTTAGGAGGTAACGGTATTAAGAGATCTATAGTATCACTAACTGAATTCTTTATTTCAGTTGACTTCTTTAGCTTTATAAAATATCCGCTTTGACTTTCGTATTCTTCATACTCATAGTCAAGTTCTTCACAGACTTCTTTAACGATCTCTCTTCCATCCTTATCAACTTTAAATACGTACTCTGACTCGTTTGATTGTATATTCTGCATTACTATGAATTTCTTTATTGTATTATCTTTCTCTAATGTCAAATCAATCTCTTTCATATATGTATAGAATATTTTATTATTAAGTAAAAAGCTTTACTTTAAACTATTTCTTAAAATCTTTCAAAAGCTAGTTTTCAAAACATTTCTATTTATATATAAACTTATTGTTTGATATTTATGCAAAAGAATCTTTCATTATATATTTAGATTTGCTATGATATAATTTAACCTATTCTGATATACCATTATTAAAAATAGTGATAAAAAATTATCAAATGACTTCTTGAATTTCTGGTTTATTTAATATTTCCTTTATTGCGTATACTAAGTCTTCTTCATTAAAGCCAAATATTACTGGTTTTTTCTCTTCAAATATACTATGAATTACTTTCCTTATCTCCTCAATAGATGGTTGTAATCCTTTAATGCTATCCTCTAAGTATTCAATAAAACCTTTAGGAGCCATTATAAAGAAGTCTCCTGATATAGAAATTTCATCTATTTTTTTGTTAACTATTTTTAGGGTAATTCTTAATAACTTTCTGGCTTTATAGTCTATATGACATAAGGCTACAGATGATGAAATCTTAACGCATCTTTCAGTATGTAAATCTGGGTGTCTATTATCCTTATAATATATCCACTCTTCATTAGCTTTTTCTCTAGCTAATCTTTCCCATAGTTCTATCTCCTCTATTGTTAGCGAAGATTCCTCAAATTTAATACCTAATCTTCTTTCAAAAGCATCTTTCAATTTCTTATTTATTTCCTCTCTAGGCGGAATGTAACCTAGTTCTTTTTCCATTGAAGTTAACCACTCACTCATATCTTTAGCCATTTTGTCTCTGAATTTCTCTGATGGAACCCTAATACATTTACTGATTAAATCCACATCTAAACTTAATAATATATTACCTGCTATTACTATAGCATTTCCATAACTCATTGCCCCGTTTCCGCTAATTTTCTTTCCATTTACTACAATATCTTGATCCCTTAGACTAGCATTAAGACCATAAGATCTCAGAACATCAATTACTGGTGTTAAAAATTTCTCATATAATTCAGTTGGGTTACTGGGGGCGTCTTTCTGATTTACTACAATGAAGTAATCGTGCTCACCAGGCGTTATAACTACGGTTCCCCCACCCAGATCTCTTCTAACTACTGGAATCTTCATTTTTCTTACGTATTCTAAGTCTACTTCAAGCCAAACTTCTTGGTGAACGCCCACGTTAACGAAGGGTTCCTTAGCGTAAAAAACTAATAGAGTATTTTTCCCACCTTTACTTACATAATCAGCTACTGCAACAAAGGACGTAATCATATGGTAGCCGTCTTGAGGTGGAAGGGAGACAAATCTCCATTGCATTCTATAGCCTCTTGCACGTTAATTTTTCAGAGGCTATTAATTCCTTTAGTTTTTGTATAGCTTGTTGTCCAGTATATAATTGTTTTAATTCTTCTGGGTTACTCATTTTCATTTTTACTAACCATCCCTTTCCGTATGGGTCTTGATTTATTATAACTGGACTTTTTTCAACTTCTGCATTTACTTCAACTACTTCTCCGCTTACAGGTGCTGGAACTGGTCCAGCCCATTTTCCACTTTCCATTGTAGCAACTGGTCTTCCCTTTTCTACTTTAGTACCCTTCTTCTTTATTCTAACCTTAACTATTTTTCCAGCCATGGTCTGGGCTAAATCCGTTATTCCTACAACTATTGTATCAGAGCTTTCTAATCTAGCCCATACAGTATTTTTACCTTCTATATAATAGTATAAATTCTCTGGGAGCTCACAATTTGATTCAACTACCATGTTAATCCCTATTATACTCCTCAATTTAACTAAAAAAGTTTGCTTTAAAAAGCAGTTATCAAAAAAATGAGAATAACATCAGAGTGTTAACTTACACTTAAATAAAGCCATGTTATTCCTAATATTTATTTTTTATTAACATAATGAATTCATTATATTAGCTACTTGTTTCATGTAATAAATCTGTGGTAATTTAGCCTTTTTAATCTTAGAATTTAGTTTATGGTATGAACGTTAAGGAAAGGATGTTATTGGAGAGTTGGCTTTTATGGAGTACCTCCTATTATCTATACATACCCTTTCTTTCGATTTACTTATCATCCTTCATACCAGAACTTAAACTGAGCCTATTATATGCTGGAGTTCAGGCTATTTCATTACCATATCCTATTATAGGTGCAAGGTTAAGTAAGAAGAACAAAATTTTTCCAATAGTTATAGGCATGTCTTTATCTGGTTTAGGACTAATTTTATTAGTTATTTCAAAAAATCTTTATGAAGCGTTAATTTTCATGGCAATTAATTACCTTTTTTACTTATCACTTCCCTCCTACTATTCATTAATGGCTGAAATTGGAGAAGGGATTATAACGAAAGTTTGGTCTTTATCAATAATTCCTTCAATAATTATGCCCGCTGTTGGGGGGATTATAGCTCAGTATTTTGGATTAAGAGTATTATTTATACTAGGTGGATTTCTCTTATCTCTTTCTTTCCTTCCTCTATTAAATTTGAATATAAGCAATTTCACTAATGATAATTTTAAGTTGAGATTCACGTTAGGTACTTTAATCGTTATCATTATCATATTACCTATTGCCATGGCATCTCCTTATATTTATTTAGTAATATATAAACATTTTAATTTAACAAAAGAACAAGTAGGGTTTATTGCAACATTAGCAGAAATATTAGGGATGCTATTAAGTTTATTTTCCTCGAAATTTATTTCGAAAAAGAAATATCTTCTCTCATTTTCACTATTTGTTTTTTCTCTTATAATTTTCTATAATTTTTCACCATTTGTTGCTATTTTCTTCGGGAGCTGGGAGGCTATAATACCTCTAACTTTAGAGTACTTTCCTTCTAATAGAAAAAATCCCGAGGATTTTGCTTTAATAAACGTAATGCAGGGAATAGGCTGGGTTTCGGGATATTTGCTAGACTATTCCTTCAATAATGTAAAACTTTTGCTGATAAGTAGTAGTGTGATAGCTTTTTTATCAGCATGCATAATTTTAATTAAGAAGTGAACCCAATGAACGTGAAGGAATTGGCTATACTTACATTACTCTCAGAAGGAGAGCTAAGTGTTAAAGAAATCGAAGAATATACTGGTATTTCTAGGAAAAATTTAATAAAAACTGTTAGAAAATTAGAGAGAAAAGGGTATATTCAAAAAAAGGCTTATATAGGCGATGATGTTATAATTGAAATAACAGAATATGGAATGGAAGCATTGTATAAGAATTTCATATATTTAAGAGATTTGATAAATGAAATGGAAAATATTTTATGTACGAAATTTGATTGTTAGGCAAATATATTGTAAAAGTCGAAGATACGTTTCAGTTTATAGAAAACTGGATGAGCACTATTTCTAGAATAATAATTAAAATCCTTTAATAGGGTTTCATCAGTAACGTAAACCTTAACCACATTAACACCATATATTCCATACATGTAGTATGGGGAAACCTTATCTACTATATTTAAGAAATCTTCAATAAAATCATATATTTCAATTACATAACTGTTCTTATCTGAGACTTCTGATATTATGGGAACTCCTTCATCTTTTGTATATCCTTCTAATTCGTATTCGTATGTATATGATGCATGGATCTTAAAGGATTTCTTATTTCCATCGTACTCTACTAAAAGTGCTAAAGGTTTAAGAGTCGCTAATTTCCTTATTTGAAACTTAAATTCTTTCTTATCATCGATTTCTTTTTCATAGATGTATACTTTCTTAGGCCTCTCATATAATTTCATGGTAGCCTTAGTTATAACTCCAAATAATCCTTGAGAACCTATAACAATTCTCCATCTAATCTTACCAAATGTCGTGATGAAATCTACCCATTCCGTAAAATCCCAAGGAGTACCAAAAGCAGTTGAAAGACTTGAAATTTCGTTTAAAGCTAATAAACCTCCAACACTACCATCATAAATTGATGGAAAAAGTAAGTTCTTCTGCATTGCTTCCTCTCTAATTTTCTGGACATCAGCTCCACTATCTGCTATAACTTTATTATCTTTTATCTCAAAATTATTTAAATTAATTGTAGAAAGTGTCATGTCACATTTAAATTCCCTTCTTAAATGTTTTCCAAATCCTATTATTCCTATTTTCTGCCTACTTAATTTAGCATCAGTAATGATTTGATATATCTCCTTCTCGTCAGCTGGTTTTACTTCTATCACACTTATTTTCTTGATTAAAAAGATATTTAACCTTAAAAGCTAGTTCCTCTTGTGCCTAAAGTAGCAGTAATTATGGGCAGTAAAACAGATTGGGAATACATGAAAGAGGCAGTGGAAATACTAAAACAGTTTAATGTAGATTGTGAAGTTAAAGTAGTATCAGCACATAGAACTCCAGAATTTATGATGCAATATGCTAAAGAGGCTTCAAATAGGGGTATTGAAGTTATAATTGCTGGGGCAGGAGGAGCTGCGCATTTACCAGGAATGGTAGCTTCCCTAACTCACCTTCCAGTAATAGGAGTTCCAATTCCTTCTAAACATTTAAACGGACTAGACTCTTTACTTTCTATTGTGCAAATGCCTTATGGAGTCCCAGTGGCTACTGTTGCCATAGGCGGGGCTAAGAATGCGGCACTTTTGGCTGTACGTATTCTTAGTATAAAATATAAGGATTTAGAAGAAAAATTAAAAAGATTCATGGAAGAGATGAAAAATGATGTACTCAATACTAGATTGGAAACCTAAAGTAGGAATATTGGGTGGAGGACAACTAGGCTGGATGATGATATTAGAAGGGAGAAGATTCCCATTTACATTTTACGTTTTAGAGAGTGATAAGAGTGCACCAGCATGTAAAATTGCAGATAAGTGTTTTAGCCCAGAGCAGTATAAGGAATTTGTAGACAGTTCAGATATAGTAACTTTCGAATTTGAACACGTTTACGATAAAGCATTAGAATATGCAGAAGAAAGTGGAAAACTTCTTCCTAAACTTAATACTGTTGAACTTAAGCGAGAAAGATATAAGGAGAAGATCTTTTATAAGGAGCATAACTTGCCTACTCCTAGATTTTTTATTGCAAACGATGGCGAAGAGGCGTTAAAGATACTTAAGGAGGAGTTTAATGGTGTAGGCGTACTAAAAGAGTCTAAAGGAGGATATGATGGAAAAGGTCAGTATTTTATTAGAGGTGATATAGGAAAATACGAGTTTTTGAAAAATAAGAAGGAAAAATTTGTAGTAGAGGAATACGTTAATTTCGACTTCGAGGCTTCAGTAATTGTAGTTAGGGATAAAAAGGGAATAATAGTAAATTATCCTCCTACTTTTAATTATAATGAAAAAGGAATACTAGTATATAACTATGGTCCATATTACAATCAAGAAATAGTTGACATAGGCAAAAAGCTAAGCGAAGAATTAGATTATATTGGCACGATGGGTATTGAGGTCTTTGTAGTTAATGGTAAGGTATTAATTAACGAGTTTGCACCTAGAGTTCACAATACTGGACATTACACCTTAGATGGAGCTTTTATATCCCAATTTGAACAGCATTTAAGAGCAATAGTAGGAATTGAACTCGGACCTACATCACTCATCTCTCCGAGTGGCATGGTAAATATTTTAGGGACGGATAAAGTTCCTCATGAGGTTTTAAGATACGGTAAAATTTATTGGTATTCGAAAACTGAAGTGAGAAAAAGGAGAAAAATGGGGCATGTTAATGTAGTAGGAAATAATCTTGAGGAGGTTAAGCAAAAAATTGATAAAATTATAGAACTAATTTATCCTAATGGGTTAGATTTATGAAGTTTAAATTTAAGATCTGGATCGAGACAGAGGACGGAAAGCTTTTAATAGGAAAGGGAGGTGTCAGATTATTAAGGGCTATTGAAAATACTGGTTCCCTTTCCACAGCCTCTAAGACAATTGGGGTCTCATATAAATTTGCTTGGGAGTATGTTAAAAGGATAAATGAAATTTTAAATCAATCCATAGAAATGAGGAAAGGCGGAAAGAACGCAGGTGGGTCAAAAGTAAGTGAGAAATTAGATAAAATTTTAGGAATCTACGAAGAGGCAGAAAAAGAGCTCTCACAAGTTTTAGAAAAATATAATAAAAGATTAGAAGAAGTACTCAAGGAATATAGCAAAAAAGAGGTATAAGATTAGTTAAATTAAACAAAAAGTTATTATTTTAAACTTTTCAATGCCTTAATTAACGTTAACGCAAAATAGGGTAAATCTCCTGGATGTCTAGAAGATATTAAATTATCATCTACCACTACACTATCATCAATGTATATTCCTCCAGCAGCTATTACATCGTCTTTTATTGATGCTACTGACGTTAGTTTCCTTCCTCTAACTACATTAGCTGAAATGAGTATTTGAGGACCATGACAAATAGCTGCTACTGGTTTCTTTAATTCAAAGAATTTTCTAGTTATGTTTTTTACTTCCTCTAGTGTTCTTATTCTTTCTGGTCCTCTTCCACCTGGTAGTACTAAGGCTACATATTCTTCTGGTTTAACCTCTTTAAATGATATATCTGAAATTACTACATATCCATGCTTCCCAGTTATCTTGCTATTATCTTCCTTCCACGCTATTATAGGCTTAAAACCTTCTTCAATTACCCTATAAAATGGATATAGAACTTCTATGTCCTCAAATTCTTCTCCTACTAAAAATAAGACTTTTTTGTTTTCCATATATGAATTAATGGGAAAAGTAAAAAAAAGATTTCCTTCTTTATCCTTGCTCCAATTGCTCCTTGATAATACTCTCTATCTCGTCAGTCCTAAAACCACTCCTAACAGCAAGATAATGAAATATTAAACCAATAATAGCAGCTACAATAGTATCATACGGGAAGGGTATTGGAGCAGAACTCCCTAAAGGACCAAAACCACCAAAGAAACTAATAACATAAACAACCAATATTAAGCCAATTAACCAAAAGCCACTCCTAATGTACTGTCTACCCTTACCATTAACACTAACATAACCAACAACAGTAGGAATAACAAGCATACCAAGAAATCCAAGAAAATAAAGAATAAAACTCCTAACTAAATCACCTAGACTAGCAGAAGAAGCACTAACAATGTTAACATAGCCAAAATACGTCAAACCAATATTAGCTAATAACTGAGCGATACCTAAACCAATACCCAGCCCATAATTCATCTTTAACTCTCTAACGGCATAGTACATCCAAAAGATAGGAACACCCATAAACAAAGCAGACAAAACATAAAACAAAGTAGTAAAACCAGACCAATAAACAATCAATAAAGCAGCCAAAGTAGCAATAGGAGCAATAATACTAGCAGCGGGAATCCTAACAGTCCTCCTCAAATCAGGAGCAGTTCTCCTTAAAGTTTGCAGACCAATACCACCCATAATATAAGTAAAAACTGTAGCAGCTGATATGAAACTTACTAATAAGTACCAGCTTGGGAAAGGTAAGAGAAATAGGAAACCTAAGATTAATGATGCTATTAAAGACCAGAGAGGAATCCTATGTTTATTCAATTTTAAGAAGAATTGAGGGAAATAGCCATCTGCAGCAATACCATAAAAAGTCCTAGTAGTAGTACCAGTATATACTAATCCAGTACCGCTTGGTGATATTACTGCATCTATTAGTAATATGTACCCCCAATATATTAGTATTGCTATTCCTAATGTCTTTCCAGCTGCTTCTATTTCACTGTAGAATGGTCCAGATGCCCAAGAGCTTGTTAATAGTGCTGACCAATTACCTGGGGCTATTCCTGCATCGCTCCAATTTATTGCCCCTATAAATGAAACTTGAAGCATGGTATAGATTATAATTGCTATAAGTAAGGCTAATATTACTGCTCTTCCTACATCTTTTTGTGGGTTCTTTGCCTCTCCAGAGTATTCTACTGCTTGTCTGAATCCTAGATAGGAAAATACTATTCCCGCAGAAGGTATTGCGTATAGCATAGCGGAAGGGCCTATTATTCCGCTTGATGCTTCTGCTACTGTGCTTGGGAATAGCCCTCCGTATGTGGTGAAGTTTTTTGCGTTAAATGCTAGTAGTAATAGTATGAATGTTAATGTTGGTATTACTAGTTTCCATGCTGTTATTCCAGTATTTGTCTTACCTAATACTTTTATTCCGAAGTAATTTATAAAGAAGAAGGCTATCAATAATATTGTTGCTAAGCCTACACCAGGTAATGTAAGTACTGTTACACCATTTACTGTAGTCTCCAATAGGCTAGTTAACTTAGGACTTATACTGGTAATATATTCTATTGCAGCAGCAGCTTCAATAGCTGGTACTGTCATTGCTGATAATAAATAGAGAAATCCTAGTATATATCCCGTGTAACTTCCGTGCGTGTAATGTGGATACCTAACTATTCCACCACTTTTAGGTACTGCACTTCCTAACTCAGCATAAGCTAGCCCTACAAACATTACTAGTATTCCGCCTATTATCCATGCTAATACTGCTGAAGGTCCAGATATTGCCGCAGCGTCTAATGAAGCAAATAACCATCCAGAACCTATTATTCCTCCTAATGATAAAAACGTTAAATCTAGTAGATTTAGTTCTTTCCTTAATAATTTATCAGATTCTGCTGCAGAAACTTTACTTCCCTGTGCCATATTACTTATTTGCTATAAATCTTTTTAAATTTTACCTTGATTTGCTATATCTTTTATTTTAGATTTACCAAAGATTTGCTATACTTTTTAAAGTTCAGTAGCCTGGTACTTACATATTATAACAGATTTTCTTAACTATTTACTATAATAAGTATAATAAGTATTAAATTAGATTGTATTATGCTGAAATATATTATGATTCGTAGAGTTGAGTATAAAGTTTTAATAACTTTCTGTTAGTTAGGTAATCTGATAGCAAGGTGAACTATAGATGGTTGTGAAAATAACCTTCTTTCATGACGTGTTATGTCCTTTCTGTTTTGTGACATCAAGGAGATTAAGAAAAGTCGTAAAAGAGTTCGGTAATGAGGTGATAGTTAAGCATAAAGCGTTTATGATAATATCCTCTTTAGAAGACTTAAAGGCTGCTGCGCCTACTGAGGAAGAGGCTAGAGAGATATTTAAACAAGAGTTTTCAATTATAAAAAGATATTATCCAGATTATGATCCAGAAAAGGTTATAAATAAAGGTAAAATAACTTGGGTTTGGTCTCTTCCCCCATTAATGGCGTGTAAGGCTGCAGAATATCAAAAAGGAGATAATGGTTACTGGGATTATTTTGATAGGGCTCAAGAAAAGTTCTTCCTTGAAGGAGAGAATATTAATGACGATAATGTACTAATTCAGATAGCTAAGGAAGTTGGTCTTAATATAGATAAGTTTAAAGAGGACTTTAAGTCCAAAAAGACTAGAATGTCTGTTTATGAAGATGAGGCAGAAGCTCATGCTATGGGGATTAGGGGAGTACCGGCACTTTTAATAAATGATTATTGGCTAATCAGAGGTGTTCAAGATGAGGATTATCTTAAAAGTGTTATAGAGGACTTGCTGACTAATGGTGGAGAGCCAAAGAAAGTTAAACTAAAAGCTTATTGGGAGGCTTATCAATAAATTTAATTGATGAGCAAGAAAGTAAAGGAATTAATGTCAACTCCAGTTTTTCAAGTTGAAGGGAATACCTCACTTCAAGAAGTATGTAAACTTATGTTAGAAAGGGGAGTGGGTTCAGTTATTGTGACAGAACAAGGAATTCCTAAGGGCATATTCACGGATAGGGATGCTGTTAGGGCTATAGCTATGGGTATGAATTCTAATGACGAAGTTAGATTAGTTTCAACAATGGGTAATTTAATTGTTGTAGATGAAGATACTGACGTTTTTGAGGCGTTAAAGATTATGGCTATGAATAAGATAAGGCATTTGCCAGTTAAGGATAAGAATGGGAATATAATAGGAATGTTCGCGATTACAGACTTCTATAAAGTTTATGGTTAAAAGAATTCCAGTTAAAAATATTTACTTGGAGACATATACGTTAATATTGTGAAAATCGGTTATCTTACTGATTCTAACGGAAGGCTAACAAATCTCGCTAATGCGATCAGACTTGAAATAGTAGACGGTGCTAAAGAGATCGTAACATTAGCGTATGGTAAACTTTCCGATATTCCTAGATTAGATATTTTAGTTGGAAAGAATTTTTTACAGGGCGAAATACTTTTTCTCAGAAATTACGCGGAGTTTTTGATAGATGGAGATAGACTAGCTAGTGTTAGGCCAATAAAAATTCCTCTAAAAATTAATGCACAAAAGGTAATCTATTTGGGATTAATAGATAATAGAGGAGACGTAATCTCGCTTAAGGATGTCTCATTTACGTTTCCTTTCCCCTTTAGGGATTCCTCTTTTAATTCTGCAATAATTTTTGAAATTTTGGACCTTGATGTAATACGAGAGGTAAGTAGAATTTTAAAACCAGCTTCTAAGGCTTATATGGTTTTAAGGGACGAAATTTTTGGTGGAGTTAACCCATTAGAAGGTGTAAAAAGATTTTCAGCAAAGTTTAAAATTGTCATGGTAAAGGAAGCTGAAGGTTTTTGGATTATAGAGGGTATAAAAATTAAATAAGTTAATTACGAGATAAAATATATATGAATCTTGTGTGTATAATATCTTATGGATAGCAAACTGATTACTTTAGAGGAAGCAGTAAAGCTAGTAAAAAACGGGGATTCGATAACAATAAGTGGTATATCTATTCATAGGAACCCCATGGCCTTTATTTATGCTTTAGTAAAGGAGGGAATAAGGGATTTATATTTCATAGATAGAGAACCGGGTTTTGGGTTAGAAGTTTTACTTAAGTATGGTGCTGTAAGGAAGTTACGAATTGCTATGTCAACCTTGGAATGGTTCTCAAGTATACCAAAAAATTTTAGAAAAATGATTGAAAATAAAGAGGTAGAACTTTTAGAAGATACTTGCGGAGCATTTATAGCTGGTATAAGAGCAGGCGCTTTTGGAATTCCCTTTATGCCAGTTAGGGGAATTTTAGGTTCTGACTTAGTTAAGTTACACGAAAAAGCAGGTACTTGGAAAGTTATAGAGGACCCCTTCAGTGGAGAAAAAATAGTTTTAGTTAAGGCAATTACCCCAGATGTTGCAATAATCCACGTAAATAGAGCAGATGAGGAGGGTAACGCTGAAATTATTGGGCCGTTATATGAGGATGTATATAAGGCTAAGGCTTCAAAGAAGGTCATTATAACAGCTGAGGAAATCGTTCCTAAGTCCTATTTCTATGGCAAAAGACCTACTATTAATGCTGAGTACGTTACCGCAGTAGTTCACGCACCTAAAGGTGCAGAACCTACAAGCATGTTTCCGTTGTATGATGCGGATTACGAAAGAATTATAGAATTTCTAGGGCACTTCTAAGTTCATAAGGGTCTACTGAATTTATAAATTCCAAATCTTTCTCATTTATTTCAATTTTCATCATATATCCTTTTTCTACTTTAAATTCAGTATTTTCCTTAACTTGTTCATAAGATGTGAAGGGATAAACGTAATCTAAATACCATTTCTTGTCTTTTCTATCGTACCTTAAAACGCCTAAATTTGTAACTACAAATACTTTATTATTTGAAAACTTAGCAGTACCAGTTATAAAATCTACTCTTTTTACCAGGCTTCTTTTAGAATGTTTTAAATTCCATAAAATTGCCTTTTTTACTAAGGGAAATATGAACGCTGTAGCAGCCCCTCCTGGCAATCTCACTTTAGGATTCTCGTAGTCACCTATTACCGATAAATTAATATTAGTTTCCTCATCTATCTGTGCTGGTCCTAAAAACATTACGTCCAATTTCCCTTTTTGTGCAAGATCAAAGGAATCTGCTGTTATCATTACCGGTGAGGATTCTAAAAAGAACGGATTTCCAGTTGAAGGAGAGAGGGTAACTCTAACTGGGTTTTCCGCTTCTGCGACTCCAATTATTCTTATCTTTTTCTTATATAGATCTCTAGCCATAAAGGTTCCTATTAAGGCTGGTACTGAATTTAACCCTATGTAAACTAGTTCTCCATCCTCTAATAACGTGGATATAGCTTTTATTACGTAATCTATCGTATATGCTTTCATTGATTAATTTTAAGTTTACATCCTATTAAATTATATTATATGGCTAGAGTTTACAAGATAGGCGAGTATTATATAGCTGGAGTTGAACACGTAATTCATGGTTACTTACAAGATGTTGTTTTTATATATAAGAATAATAATAATTGGGTTAGTGTAAGCGCTGAGAGATTTAGGACTAACGATCCAAATATAAATAAGGTTAAAGAGGCTGTAAAATATGCAACTCATGAGGACGACCTTGTAAAAGCTATAGAAAGTTTAAGAAGTAATGGGATAAAGATTGATGAAGTTCAAAATATACCATTTCCTAGGAAATTAATTGAAGGTAAAAAGAAGATTCAAGAAGAATTTGATTAATATTACAATATTATAATTTATCTTTAAATTTACTTTTCTTTAAAGCCATTCTAAGTATTTTATCATTTGCCTTTAACCAATTTTTTAGATAAGTAATCGTAGAAGTGTCAAGCTTTTCTAGCTTGTTTATATCTCTAACTAATCTGTTTAACTTATCAGCATTTGATTGACTTAATATAATTGCCTCCTCTAGACTTTTTCCGCTAGTTACCTTTAATATTATTTCTATAATTTTGTTTATCCTATCGGGTACACCTACTATTGAATCCTTAAGTAAAATTTTAACTTGTGGCAGATCTTCATAACCATATTTTCTAGCTAATTCATAAGTTGCATTCTTTAATCTTCTACCCTTATCTACAATTCCCCCAATGATAAACACCTTGGAGTTTCTAATAATGTCTTCATTGGCCACAATGTCACCGTAAGGATTTAGAACGATTGCCTTTTCTTTAGGGATAGAATCTATGTAACTAACCTTATTTTTACCTTCCAATTTGAATGATGAAGGGGCATGTATTAGCTTTAAGTTATAATCGGACAAATATTCTCTAATAGTGTTAATGGATAGCATTATTTGTTCCTTAAGGCTAACCTTTTCTTCTTCTATTTGATTTTCGTAAAATCCTAAATCTATTATAAATTGAGGCTCTAAAGGTATTATATCCTCACTTATTTTTATCTCTCCATTTCTTAATATTACGTAATCCGTGAATGTATCACCCTTACCTTTTAATATTTTTATGTTTTCCTCCTCAGTGACGAATTTACCGTAATCTCCACTTTTTGACAATCCATAATTATAAATTAACATATTTATAGCAATCGATTGTAAATATCCTGTTTTAAAGAATTTCTTTAGATTAATTATCTTTATTGAATTAACGTTTAGCTCATTACTTAGATATTTAGCTAATGTTTTACCTAGAATCATGATCGCATCTTTCTTGTTATTTCAGACAAGTCGGATTTTTTATCAGAACCCAGTCTTTTAGTTTCCTCTATCAACTCTGGTCTTTTAGTTTCCTCTGCTATTTCTTTTAATTGGTTCAATATTTTTGTAGTGTCCTTTCCAGTATATAGTGCATCAGCATATTCCCTTAACATTCTATAATATCTTATTTCCGCTAGAGAATCCCTATCTATATAGTTTTCTACTATTTGAGGATCGGCTCTTTGTAATGTTATAGTCTTAGTTACTGTTTTCTGTTGATTATCTACTGGATCAGTGTAATTTGCAGCAAATGTTACAACATAAGGACTATTTCCTGCTGGAACGACTAAATTTCCATACACTGCAATTAATTTATCAACTATCGGTATTCTTATTGGTAAGTCGTAGTTATGAGGCATGAAATTTTGAGGAACTAATAATTGTAAATTATAAGCAAAAGTTGAAGATGTTCTTTCTCTCTCAAAGATATTAGGAAGTTGAGAAAGTTCATTAACGTGATAAAAGGTTCCTGCGGATTTATCTGCAAGTCTTTTGAGAATATTTTCGTTATAATCTTTTCCTATTCCAATACTTATTATTTGTATATTTGGAGGTATATCGATTTTTTCATAATCTTTTACATTTCTCTTATCAGTGGGCTTACCATCTGTTAATAGGATGATTTTAGTGGGCATTTGAGATCGTTTAGCTAGGTCTATTGCGAAGTTTATAGCCTCATAAAATCTCGTAGTATATCCTTTACCTACATCGAAGTTGACTAATACTCCACTAGGTCCTTGATATCTTATCTCAGGGTGATTAGAAAAAACGATTATGGTTACGAAATTTCCTTGAGGTAGGCTTAATAAAAGCTTTTGGGCTGATTGTACTGCGGTATTTAATTTTTCGCCCTGCATTGAAGGACTGTTATCTATCATTATGATATAATGTGTATTTCTTGTTACTGCTGTTTGTAACGGTGTTATATATATGATAAATCCAACATCAGTAGGTCTATCAGTGTAAATATAATTGTGAGTCTGTTTCACGTTAATAGTTATAGTCATGTCTAAAATATTATAACAGAAATTTTTAAGTACTATTACACGTTTTATACAAATATGACATGGAAATGCCCAGTTTGTGGTTATGAAAATGCAGATGATTCGTTGTTTTGTATAAAGTGTGGCACTAAAAAGCCAGAACAAGTATTGCCGCAATCCGTTGAGCAAGTTCCTTCCTCAAGCCCTCAGCAGCCCGTTCAACAATCTACTACTATGCCACCTACTCAAGTTGAGCAACAAGTTCAATCTCCGCAACCAGAGCAACAAGTTTCTCAATCGCAACAACAGGTTACGGTAAGCGGTAAATATTATTTATTATTCATAAATACTCCTAATCCTGCATTTAATAAGACAAAGCTACCTTTAGATTTTGATATATTCCCTTCAATATCAATAGGAAGGAGCCCAGAAAATGTAATTGTGATTCCAGATCCAGAAGTTTCTAGAAAACATGCGATTATAAGTTTAGAAAATGGTGAGCTTTATATAGAAGATTTAAACAGCACTAATGGCACTTATATCTATGATGGAAAGGTATTCCAGCCAGTAAAGGGGAAGATGAAAATTCAGGTTAATTCAATTATAAAGCTAGGTAATAATACAGTAGTTAGAATTGTGGGAGAATGAGTCCATATAATATAGATGAAGTCAAGGAAATTGTAAATAAGTCTGTCGAAATATTTAAATCTAAGATAGACTCTCCTTTCGTTGGAGACAAAAAAGTGGAGGGTAATGTTATTTTCGTAGGGGATACTCACGGTGCTATTGACGTAACCAGTAAAGTTTTTTCCGATTTTTCAGATAATGCAGACCTAGTAGTATTCTTAGGAGATTACGTTGATAGGGGAGAAGACCAACTGGGAAACTTACTTTTAATTTTACGTAAGATGATAGATAATCCAGATAAGTTTATTGTGTTAAGGGGAAATCATGAGAGTCCTATAACAAACGAATATTATGGATTTAAGGAAGAAGTTAGAGAAAAATTAGGGGAGGAATATTACGATATGTTTGTGGAACTTTTCTCTTATATGCCTTATGCTGTAGTAGTAAATGAATATTTTTGTGTTCACGGCGGATTGGCAGTAGGATTGACAAAGGTTGAGGAGATTAAAAAATTACCTAGACCAGATGCTAATCCAGACGATCCGATAGCGTTTCAGCTACTTTGGAATGATCCTAGAGAGGGTTTAGAGGATCCAGATTTCATTCCTAGCATAAGGGGTGAGGGGGTTTACTTTTTTGGTGAACGTGTTGTTAACAAGTTTTTAGAGGATAATTCTTTAAAGGGGATAATAAGAGGGCATGAAGTTGCTGATGGGTTTAGAGAGGACATGAATGGAAAAATAATTACAGTTTTTTCTAGTAGATATCATCATATGAGGGCTGGGATTTTAGTAATGAAAAAGGACGGTCAATTCGATAAAATATATATTTAGGTGGTATTTATGACCTTATCTTTAAGAGTAGATGTAAGTCATAAGTATTCCTATAATTCTGATGTTAGATACATTTTCAAGATTTTATTAGTCCCAGAAAAGTTGGGTTCTGCTACAGGTTTCCATTATATAGTTGCCTTAGATATCAGCGGTTCAATGGCAGGTTATAAAATCGATTTAGCAAAACAAGGTGCTATTGAATTATTTAAACGAATACCTAAGGGAAATAAGGTGTCATTTATAACTTTCTCGTCCTCAGTTAATGTTATAAAGGAGTTTGTAGACCCGATGGATTTATCTGGAGAAATAGAAAAAATTTCAGCAGGAGGTCAAACAGCACTATTTACTGCAATACTAACTGCAAACAATATTGCAAAGAAATATCAAATGCCCACCTATTTGCTCTTATTAACAGATGGTAATCCAACAGATGAGACCAATCTAGAGAATTACCTTAAGATACAATATTACGATAAAATGCAGATTTACTCCTTCGGAATAGGTGATGATTATAATGAGCAGCTATTGCAGAAGATAAGCGATAAAACTGGTGGCGTAATGTATCATATTTCAGATGTTTCAGAAATACCTCAAAAATTGCCTCAAAAAGCTGTAACGCAAATAGCCGCTAAAAATATAACAGTTGACATAATCTCTGAGGGTAATATAAAACTTTTGAATTACTCTTCTATACCGGTTAAAATTAATGGAATAGAAAATGTAGTGAAAATTTTTGGTGAGTCAATACTTCCAGCTAATTATGAAGGTAATTTCTTAACAGTTAGAGTTACTTATGAGGATCCAGTAACTAATAAACAAGAGGCTTTAATGCAAGTAATTCAAGTTAAAAAAGCAACTGATCAGAGTACTTTTATGTCCTCTATAAACTCTGATTTAATAAATGAGTATAGATACTACGAACTTTTAGAAAAGTACGCTAAACAAGTTCAAGCAGAGCAATTGGTTGAGGCTACTAAAACATTAAATCAAATGCAACAAATTGCAGAGCAAACTAGAAGAATAGATTTTATTGAAACTACTAGAAGGCTATCTCAGTCACTTGAGACTACCAAGAGAATAGGAACTATAGAGCAAACTAAGCGATTATCTAAAGAGGTAACTAGTGAAGTAACTAGGAAACTTAGGGAAGGATGAGTGGAGCTGAATAGTCTATATCTAATATTTTAGCATCATTTCTTTCTTTATAACTAATTCCATCAATAATTGAAGGTAATTTAGATATTTTTATATTATAAATGTTACTTAGAAATTCCTTTAATTGGTTCATTAAGTCATCTTTATTTGAAGCTATAATAGGTATATCGTTCAAAATCAATAATCTATACAATTTATCATTTTTTATTCCTAAGAAATATAATTTTGTAGCTAATCCCTTTAATCCACTTATAATTCTTTTATACGCTTTGATTGATATCAATATCTTATCACTTCCCTTTAAGGAATATAGTGTATTAGAACTCTTCTTCACACTAACTGTATACTTATAATTTGGATAGAAGTTAAAGCCCAATTTAGGTTTATCGAATATTATTAACTTACGTAAAACGTTATTATTAATGTCTAAGGATAAATATGCTGGAAATTCGTCAGCAAGACTTTCGATGAATTCGTAAGTCGTTACTATGAAACTAGTTTCGGGGGAAATTATTGATGATAAATCTATTCCATTTAGTTTCATATGATATTCTCTCTTTGGTAATATTTAATAATTTCTTTTTTAAGGTTCATTATTTTGAACTAAAACGTGATTTATCATTATATATTTCCCTAGAAAATTGAATACTTTTTAACAGCATTTAAGCAAAACTTAGCAGTAAATAATCTTAATTAATATAGAAATTTATAATAATAAAATATATTTTAAATTTCAATATTCTCTTTAATTTTTCTCAAAATATCTTCTATTACCTCCTTAGTTTTCGATATAAGTGATGGGGGCATATAAATACTCTTTCTGTTGAATTCTTCTTCATCAACTAAGTAAACTTCATTATTGTTAATCACCAAATCTACTTCTAGATCTAAATATCTTATTTTGCCCCTTAATAATTCGGGAGGAGTTGAAATGTTAATGTATATTCCTTTTAAAGTTCCTTTAGAATCATAATACTTATGTACTTGATACCATTTTTCAGAATTATACTCTACTATATCGTAATCACCTTTTTCTATCTTCTTTCCTATACTATCTAGAATTCCTCCTCCTTCAAACTCTCTCTTTAGGACTATTCTATAATTATTTTCATTTACTTCTTTTTCTATTACTTTTCCCCCTTTCAAATATATCACTTTTCCATCAGCTTTTATATGTTCTATTTTCATAAAATCTTGTGTTAAGTTCTGTAACAAATTTACTGGATTTTCTCCTTTTTCCTCCGCGGTATCGATTTCCCTATTATAACTTAATTTCAGCATGTGATGATATTTAATAGTGTTCAGTATCATCTTTCTCACATCATCTAAATATAGCTTATCTGGCAGAGATAAGGTGACGATAAAGAAATCCTCACCTTGGTCTCTAAAGTCCTTATTTTCATATTTAATTATTAATCTCTCTAACTCATCTTTAAGCTCATTTAAACTCGCATACTTGGCGTTACTTCTCCATTTTATATTATACCCTTTTCTATTAAGGGGTGTACTTAGAGATAAAAGTCTGATTCTGTCCTCCTCATCCCTTATATGCTCTGAGAAAGCGGTTATCCCTTTACCTCTCCATACCATTGCATATTTTCCCACGGCCTTAACTTCACTTATTAAGATCTCTCCATCATAAGGAGGCTTTATTACTAAACCCTCTGATAAGCAAGGCTTTACTCTAAAGTCCATGAAGGTGCAATTTCCGCTAGTGTTTATTACTGAATATAGTTTCACGGGACTTTTCCATATAAATGAATATCTGAATATACTGGTTAAGTCATTATATATATCCTCTCCCATTATAATTATCCTTCCTTTATCTTCAGCATCCTTAATTGTTATCTCAGCAGGTTCATTTTTGATATCTTGCATAAATCTCTCAGCTATTTGAGTAGATTGTTGAACGATAGTATAGGATAAAGATGAAAAAATAGCAGTTAATGCAGTAGAATATATTCCTCTTATTCTAACTCTTCTTTTCATACTCTAAGAATTTTCTTAACACGTAATTTAATATTCCACCTTCTTTAACGTAAGTTAGTTCAGCGTTATTGTCTATCCTCGCTATGCCTTTAGTTACTGTTTTCGTACCATCAGCCTTTATAAACTCTATTGATAATTCTTTTCTAGGTTTCAAATCCTTTATTCCATATATATTCACTGTCTCATCTCCTTTTATACCTAGAGTTCTCCAGTCTGAAATTTCAATAGGAATAACGCCCATAGCAACCAAATTACTTCTATGAATTCTCTCAAAACTCTCAGCTAAAACTGCCTTAACTCCTAATAATTTAGTAACCTTTGCTGCCCAATCTCTTGAGCTTCCACTTCCATATTGCTTTCCAGCTACAATTACTAAAGGTACTCCTTCACTTTTATATTGCATTGCAGCTTCATACACGCTCATTATCTTATTGTCTGGGAAATGTTTAGTATAACCCCCTTCCTTATCTACTAATAGGTTCTTTAATTTAGGGTTAAAGAAACCTCCCCTTAACATTACTTCGTGATTTCCCCTTCTAGCACCATAAGTGTTTAGTTCAGTAACTCCTAGCTGTCTTAAGTAAAGTCCTGCCGGGGAATCTGGAGTTATAGGACCTGCTGGGGAAATGTGATCAGTTGTTATTTTATCTCCTAATAGAAGCAATATTCGCGCATTTATTATGTCTTTTAATTCTTCCTCTTTTTCAACTTCGGAGAACCAAGGCGGTAATCTTATATAGGTTGATTTTTCATCCCAAGTATATACATCACCTTGAGGAATCTTAAGGGAGTTCCATAGTTCATTTCCTTCAAAGATATTAGCCTTCTTCTTGAAGAGTTCTGGATTTAGAGCTATGTTCATGTATGTTCTTATTTCTTTCAAAGAGGGCCATATATCCCTTAAGTAAACTGGATTACCATTAGGGTCATATCCTATAGGCTCGTTATAGAAATCTATGTCAATTCTTCCTGCTATAGCATAGGCTACGACTAGTATTGGTGAAGCTAGGAAAGTACCCTTCAGTAAAGGATTTATTCTCCCTTCAAAATTTCTATTTCCGCTTATTACTCCATAAGCCTCTATATTATTATTCTTAATATCTTCCTCTATATGCTTAGGTAATGGACCTGAATTACCAATACATGTAGTACATCCAAAACCCACTATATGAAATCCTAAGGCTTCTAAATATGGCAGTAACCCAGTCTCTTTTAAATATTCTGCAACTATTGGTGACCCTGGGGCCATACTCGTCTTAACATACGGTTGAGTTCTTAATCCTAATTCTACTGCCTTCTTAGCTAAAATCCCAGCCCCTAACATAACTGTAGGGTTAGATGTATTAGTACAACTAGTTATAGCTGCTAACACTACCGCGTTATCTTCTATGTATTTACCTTTTTTCTTATTTTCTTTAATTATTTTTTTCTTAATTTCCCTTAATGTTACTCTCTCATCTGGATTCTTAGGTCCAGCTAGTGATGGTTCAATTTTACTTAAATCTATTTCAACTACGTCAGTATAACTTATTTTCTTGTTTAAATCGTAAAATATTTCTTGTAATTTAGAATACTCTCTGACTAGATTCCCATCTCTATTTGTTAATATTAAATAATTTACGGTCTCGTCATCGATTGGAAAATAAGCGGCTGTAGCTCCGTATTCTGGAGCCATATTGGCTATGGTAGCCCTATCTGGCACTGATAGTAAGGATAGCGAAGGGCCAAAGAATTCTATAAACTTGTTTACTACGTTCTTTTTCCTTAATAATTCGGTTATGTATAGTACGACGTCAGTAGGTGTTACACCCTCTTGAATTTCACCTGTAAGTTTAACTCCAATTACTTCTGGGACATTCATATAGTAAGGTTCTCCTAGGAGTACGGCTTCAGCTTCCAGTCCTCCTACTCCCCAACCTAATATTCCTAACCCGTTAATCATTGTAGTATGAGAATCCGTACCTATGATAACCTCTGGATAGGCTGTTAGAAATCCCCTTACCTCAGATTTAGTCACCACTGTACTTAAGTACTCTAAGTTAACTTGATGTACTATTCCCTTTCCAGGAGGAACTATTCTTAAATTTCTAAAAGCACCTTGTGCCCATTTTAAAAATTGATATCTTTCAATATTTCTTTCGAATTCCTTCTTCATATTAAAATCTAGAGAGTAAATTGTTCCGAAGTAATCTACCTGTACAGAGTGATCTATTACCAAATCAGCTGGAATTACTGGATTAATTATCCTAGGGTCTTTTCCTATCTCCATTACCTTATTTCTCATCGCAGCTAAATCTACTAAAAGCGGTACTCCAGTATAATCTTGCATTAGGACTCTAGTAGGCATGAAAGCGAATTCTTTACCCACTCTCCAATTGGCTATAGCTTCTAAATCATCTTCAGTTATTTTATTCCCATCTAGATTTCTGTATACGTTTTCAATAAGTATTTTTATTGAATATGGTAGTTCATCTATTTTATAACCTCTTTCATTCAATTCTTTTAATGGATAATAATATAATTCTGCCCCTTTATATAAAAACTTACTTGGCATGTTTAAACATAAGTCTTCTGAGCAAATAAATTAATTTATAATAAGAACCCGAACAATTTAAGTACAATACTATGTCTCAATTTTTAAGATTAAGTACATATAATATAATAGATAGAAAATATATATCTATATAATATCTGTTAATGTTATTTAACATAATTTAAATAAATAATGTACAGGAAATTTTAACTCATTATAGGAAGGGATTTAGGCTTTATTGAAGATTTACTGTTTCCTCATTAATCATGAAAGTTGACATACTTTTTAAAAATTATGAATGACTAACATGACCTATGACTGAGTGTGAATAGAAATACCCGAAAAATTCACATATCTTATGATGTGTGGTTTCCCCACATATGATTATCTCGTTAAGGGGGTCGGACTTTCATCGAGGTTTCATGAATTTGTATTCAACCTCTCGTCCTCATTCCCCTTGTTCGGCTCCCCACGCCTAGGTTAGGGAGTATGGACTCCCAGCCACGACATGGGGAGCCTCATCGAACCCATCCTCCCCCTCACATTGCTCCTCGGGTTCATTGTAGGGCCCTCTTCTACATGTTAATGTTAATGGAAAAGTTTATAAATTTTCGTTAAGGGATAGTTAGTAATGTTAAATGATATCAAACTACATAAACTTCACAGTTTATCTGAAACTGTTGACAACGGCTTAGTTTTAGGTTTAGCGTCTCAAGACGTTTTATCTAACATATTTGGTGGTATAATGTTAGTTTTTTCTAGACCTTATAAAGTAGGTGATAGGATAACTATTTCAACATGGCAGTACGGTCTTATAGCTCCTACATATCCTCCTAAGTTCTTCTCTAATGACTTCCTAATTCCTGGTTATACCGGAATAGTGATCGACATCTCATTACTTTATACTACCATATATACTGATGAGCAGGTTCCAGTAAAGATACCTAATAGTATAATGATACAAGCTGCAATTTTCATACATAATAAAGAAGAAAAAAGAAGAGTGAGAACTAAGTACGAGATAAGTAAAGAAATAGATCCTGATATTATAATAAGCACGCTTAGACAGAAGATAAAAAGCCTAGATTTTGTAATTGAGGAACCTTCTATAAAAATTCTTGAAACTACACTTAATACATATATTATTGGAATTGATACAGTTTGTAAAACAATATATGAGGAACCGGTTAGAAGTGAGATTTTGAAATTGGTTATGAGAACTGTAAAGGAGATACAAGAAGCACATGCAGTTAATAATTCTCGACTAAGTAATGTTTAACATCTTTCTTATTTACTCTAGACTAAAAGTAATAAGATGAGATTTTGAAAAAGATATATCGAAAAATTTATTTGCCTTTAGGGCTCAACATTAAATCATGGATTCTAAAATAGCCATGAGAACTTTACTAGTTCTTTCGCTTATGTTAACGTTGATAAATTACGTAGAAACTATGGTAATTCCCGCTTTACCTAAAATAGAAGATCAGTTCTCAACTACTGCAACTACAGTAGCCTGGGTTACATCTGCTTATCTTATAGTAGGTGCAGTCGCTTCACCAATTTTCGGAAAACTTGGGGATAGATATGGAAAGAAAAAGATATATTTAATTTCTATAGTATTTTACTCTATTGCTGTATTATTAGCTGGTTTCTCTCCAAATATTTATTTCTTAATAGGTGCTAGGGCAATTCAAGGGCTTGGATATGCAACGTTTCCCTTAGCAATAGCTATAATAACTGATTTATTTCCTAAGGAGAGAGTTGCGTGGGCTCAAGGTATATTAAGTGCCACTTTAGCTCTTGGTCCAGCTTTAGGATTATTAATAGGTTCGTATATAGTCCAAGATTTAGGATGGCCTTACGCCTTTCATACAGCGTTCATATTATCAATAATTTTACTATTAATTTCTATAAAATATATCCCTGAAATACCAGAAAAGACTAAAGAAAAAATAGATTATATAGGTGCTACATTACTTATGGTAGGTGTAGTAGCCTTTTTAGTTTATCTCAGTAACGGTCCAAGTGATGGATGGACAACGTTAACTCAATTAACTTTATTGGCAATATCAGCCATATCTTTGGCACTATTCATACCATTTGAGAGAAAGACTATAGAACCTTTAATGAAATTAGATCTATTTAAAGTTAGGAATATAATGGTTGCTAATATTGCAGGATTAATTTCTGGAGCAGCGATGTTTCTAATGTACATAGGGTTAACTTATTATGCACAGTTACCCCAACCCTATGGATTAGGCTTAAGTATAATTAGCACTGGCTTATTAATGGCACCAGTTGCTCTATCTATAATGATAGTAGGTCCTATTATAGGAAGATTAATTAACAATATTGGGCCCAAACCATTACTAATAATGGGATCAATTATTAGTATGATAGGATTTCTGATGTTAGATACATTTAGGTCGACTGAGATCCAAGTTTTATTTGATGCCCTAGTTGCATCAATTGGAGTAGTTTCAATAGTAATTCCCTTAGTTAATATGGTTGCAGTGGCATTACCAGAAGAACAAAGGGGAATAGGGATCGGAATGAACACATTAATAAGAACAATAGGAAGTTCAATTGGTCCAGTAATAGCTACAGTATATATGGATAGTTATACTGCGTGGATAATTTATGTATTTAATAATAAATATTTACCATTAGCTTCAGTCCCCTCATCTACTGCATTTAATTACATATATATAACTGCAATAGGATTAATGTTAGTTAACCTAATAATATCATTAGCCACTAGAAACTATGTAATTAAAAGATTAAAGCAACAGCAAACTAGTGCTCATGTTTAACTTAGTTAATCTTTTCCTACTACTAAAACCCTATCCTTAAGCTTAAATGAAGATAAGATAATTACGTTAACGTTCCCTTTATTTAATACTATTTCCTCTTTCATTTTTTCTGGCTCTATGGGCATACCTACTGGCACTATAAGTACATAAGTATTAGCACTAGCTATGAAATTTTTAAAGAATTTCCCAAAATTATTAACTATTTTAGGATTAAATGAAACTATAAATTTAGAGTCATTTATATCTATTATTTTTAGTAAGCTGTCCTCGACATAATTTGATATGTCATTCAATTTTACTAGTGCCATATTGAATCTTTATTTCTCAAATTAATAAATATATATAGATCATATTATTAAATTGCATATATAAACTATCAATGGCAGTACATAATCTATATATAGAATATTACACCAAATTTTACCTTATATTATTTATGATTCATATTATAATAATCTATCTTCCTACTATTAACGATAAATGTGTATTTTCTATTGAATATATTTATTCAAAAAATTTCCCAACTAAAACTAATGAACACTTTTTAGATTAAAAAAGTACCTTACTAAAGGTCGTTAAAAAATAGTAAAATATAGGGAAATAAAAAACTTTTATTAAATACGGTATAAAAATATATAATTTTTAAAATAGACCGCTAAAAACTAAAAATCATATATCACATTTTAATAGCATATCATTTTATATATCTCTTCTTTATATCATTTTAACTTTGTCATTCAAAGGTAATTCTATATCCCAAAGTTTTTAAATCAAAGATGGAATAAATTTATATTCTGGCGGGAGAGTTTTCTTTCGATGGAGGAGGTTTTAAGTTCCAGTTTGTATACTCAACAAGTTAAGAAATTGTATAAGGTTGGGGAGATTTTGGGTTTGAACAATGAGACTTTAGAGGTGCTTTCTCAGCCGGAGAGGGTTATTCAAGTTAAGGTTCAGATTAGGGGTTCTGATGGTAAGATTAAGACTTTTATGGGTTGGAGGAGTCAGCATAACTCTGCCTTGGGTCCTTATAAGGGTGGTGTTAGGTTTCATCCTAATGTTACTCAGGATGAAGTCGTTGCCTTGTCCATGATTATGACTTGGAAGAATTCCCTTTTGCAATTGCCTTATGGTGGGGGTAAGGGTGGTGTTAGGGTTGATCCTAAAAGCCTGACTAGGGAGGAGATTGAGCAGTTGTCGAGGAAATATATTCAAGCCTTGTATAAGTATTTGGGTAGTGATTTGGATATTCCAGCTCCAGATGTTAATACTGATTCTCAAGTAATGGCCTGGTTTTTGGATGAGTATATTAAGATTACTGGGAAGGTTGATTTTGCAGTTTTTACCGGTAAGCCTGCTGAGCTGGGCGGTATTGGAGTTAGGTTGTATAGTACTGGTTTGGGTGTTGCTACTGTTGCTAGGGAGGCTGCTGGTAAGTATATTGGTGGTATTGAGGGGGCTAGGGTTATTATTCAAGGTTTTGGTAATGTCGGTTATTATGCTGCCAAGTTTTTAAGCGATATGGGGGCTAAGGTTGTTGGTGTTAGTGATTCTAAGGGTGGGGTTATTAATGAGTCTGGGCTTGATGTTGAGAAGGTTAAGGAGGTTAAGGATAGGACTGGTAGTGTTGTTAATTACCCAGAGGGTAAGAAGGTTAGTAATGACGAGTTATTAATTTCCAATTGTGATATTTTGATCCCTGCTGCTCTTGAGAACGTTATTAATAAGTTCAATGCTCCTAAGGTTAAGGCTAAGTTAATTGTTGAGGGTGCTAATGGTCCTCTGACTGCTGATGCTGATGAGATTTTGTGGGGTAAGGGTGTTGTCGTAATACCAGATATTTTAGCAAATGCTGGAGGCGTTGTTGGTAGTTATGTTGAGTGGGCTAATAATAGGATGGGTGAGATTATCAATGACGATGAGGCTAAGAAGTTGATTATCGATAGGATGAGTAATGCTTTCAAGAGCTTGTACGAATACCATGAGAAAAAGATGGGTGATAAAGACTTAAGGACTGCAGCAATGGCTTTAGCAGTTGATAGAGTTGTAAGTGCGATGAAGGCAAGAGGATTAATATAAAGGTCAATTTTTAATTTATTTACTAATATCTATTAAGTTATTTAATCTAATTCATTGTTTACAATTTTCTCATTTCTGATTATTTTGGTATGATAAAAAGTATAGGCATTTTGTGTACACTCTCAAAAAAGGGTTAGACTTTCATAGGGTTTTATGATATTTCATATTAATCCTCGTTCTCATTCTCTTTGTTCGCTCTCCACGCTTAAGTGGGAAGAAAAGGAGGAGTGATAAAGCCAGATTGCTAATCAAAAGCGGCCTTTCATATTATAAAATTGAAGAATAATATTAGCAAGCAAAATATGATTTATTGATAAATAGTCTGTCATTTGTACATAAATAAAGTTAAATATTTTGTTCAAATTATTTGTATATATCAATTGAAAGATTAAAATAATATATATCTCTTTGTTAATCAACTTTTTAAACTGTAAACAATAGTTGTAGTTATGAAAAACGTTGTAATAGTAGGTGGCGGAATAGCTGGAATGGCAGTTGCAAACACATTAGCAGAGAGAAAAGTTGCTAATATAAACGTTATTACAGATTTTCCATTTTACTTTGCAGGACCTTCAAGACCATTGTTACTTACAAATGAACAAAAATATGAGAGAATAATTAGGGGATATGAAGAAGCTGGAAAGAAAGGAATAAAGGTTACATTTGGTCACGTAATCAAAATAGACCCCGCGAATAGAAAGGTCTACTTAAGTGAAACAACTACTTCTAATTCTTCATTAAGGGAAATTGAATACGATTACTTAGTCATAGCCCCAGGAATAGTATTTGACGGATCTAAAATAAATGGTTACGAAAAAGTGTGGCATAAGAACACAACAGTATATGACATTGGGAGGATAAATGTTTTAAAGCAAAGAATCTGGAACGCTACAACTGGAAGGATTATCGTTTATGCACCTAAGGCACCTTATAGATGTGCCCCTGCACCTACCGAAACTGCTATGCTAATTCATACTATATTAAAGTATAGAAGTGTTAGAGAGAAATTTGAGATAATACATATCGATGCAAATGACAAGACGCAACCACCGGCAATAGCTGACATAGTATCACAATTATATCAAAAAGCTGGTATCAACTTAGTTATCAACCAGGAGATAGTTGAAATAAATGAAAGTGAAGTTATAACGAAAAGTGGTGAAAAATATAAATATGATATTTTAGCAATGCTAGAACCTAATAGAGCACCAAAATTCGTAGAAGAGGCAGAATTAGGCAAGGAATGGATGGAGGTTAGGAGTCCTCAAGACTTAAGGAGTCCTAAATATGATGACGTCTTAGCGGCAGGAGATGTGGCTAAATTACCATATCCTAAAAATCAAGAGATTGCATTTGAAAGCGGGTTATTTGCAGCGAATAAGATATTAGAAATGTTGGGATACTCTGAAAAAGTACCAGTGCAATACGCATTTGTAGGATGGGCTTACATGGGAAATATAGAGGGCAAATTAGAAACGTTATCTGTAAGATTTAGTTTAGATTTTAGCACTCAACCACCTAAGGCAAGCAAAGATAGTGAACCAAAGAGAGATTATACGCTACAAAAAGATAATTGGGAACAAGCATATTTAGAAAGACTATTTGGATATAAGTATATCAATTAAATTTATTTTAAATATAATAAAATATATATTCTTTTATTAATATAATAATTTAATTAGTATCTTTTTGAAAAATTATTAAATTATAAGATTAATGAAACTATTGTATCATTTACTTAGCTATATAATATATAAAAATTAATAGACAAGAAAGAAATAAAAACACTAATTAATATACTAAATCTGTAAAAAAGAAAGAAATAAAAAAGTTAGCTTTACTTCTTAGACTGCTTCTCCAACATCTGTAGTAATTCCTTTGGAGCGTCCTTCTCGCTAACAGCGCCTCTACCAGTCTTCCCTCCGCCCTCATCATAGGTAAAGCTTATCATCTTGCCAACTCTCCAAACCTTCTTTATCTTACTAATATCTACCTCCTTCTCTTCACCCTTATACTTGAACTTTACCGTTACCATTGCTTTCCCCAACATACTCTTAAAGGCTTCTCATAAATAAACTTTACGCTATTAACATGAGTACAACTTAAAGGAAATCCTTAGCGCAATCTAAAGTTATTACCTTATCAGAAGATCATATTAAAGTTATCCCTAACGTAAAATCGTAGTCTCTTTTCCAAAATAAAATATCTAATTGAAATTTTCTGTTTAATAATTATTACAAGTTAGATTAAGGCACTAATCAACTATAAAATCATTACATATTAGTTTGAAGAAAAAATATAAGTCAAAAGAAAAACATTATTTTGTAGTGAACATTATGACTATGGCAGAAGCACTAAATAAAATAATAAAAAAGAGAAAGACAAGTGCCTTAAGATTATCTTACTATCCCTTCTTATTAGCGGTAAAGGATAACGTACCGGAAGTAGAAACAATGTTAATAAAAAGAAAAAGAGAACTGAACAACTTCCTAGATAAATTATACACGGAAAGTAAAAAGTACCTTTCTAAATATGCTAAAGATAAATACTATTGTACGTGCGGAAAAACATTCTCTTCTGCATATGACTTTTATACACATGTATTTAAAGAACATAAATTAAACATTTTAAGAAATTAAATTAAAAAATTACTCTGGTGGAATTTCCCTATACGTTAGCGTTAAATCAATACCTCTCCTTAAACGATAGAAATACGCTATAACAAAACTAATAACACCCAACCCCACTAAACTCACTATGTACGCTATTCCAGGCCAATAAGGCTGACCGTTAGCGGATATAACACCGAAATAGGGATTAGTGAAAGCCTCATAACCCATGAAAAGCATAAATATAATCGATAAAATAGCTGAGGTCAGCATTCCCATATTTCTCTCATTTAAGGCTTGCCTAATTCCAGCTAAGGCAACTAATAACAAATACGCAATTGCTAGAGGAGTATAGCTATACAAAGCCTCATAACCGTTAGGACTTATTATTGGGACTGCTAGGAAAATTAAAGTGACAACGAAGTCCAATATATGAGCATACATAGGAGAGCCCTGCTTATTAAGCCTTGAGAACACCTCTGGGAAAAGCCTATCAAAAGAAAAGGCGAAAATATACCTAGCAAAAACTATTACGCCGAAAGCCATTACGAAGAACTCCCATGCTATTAAACCAATCCCTATAAACCACTGCAAAGCCTCATTATTAGCTAACGCAATTGAAACTGACCAGAAATTATATGTAGAAGTTGGATACAGTGATAAATTAAAACCGTAACCTGCAGCAATATCCATCAATAAGAAGGGAACTGTAATGAAAATTAAAGTCAGCAGACTACCTAAGATTAAATTATACTTCAAACCCCTCTTGCTTTTAATCTCAGAAGCTACAGCAGGACCTGCATAAAGCCATATATATGCAAATGACGCGAAATAGGGTATCATATATAAGGTTGCAGGAAAACTAAAGGTAGGTCCAGTATAAGGTTTAGCTGTTAAATTGAAATCCCTAAGAAAAGGCTGAATGGCGACATGATAATTAGGTATATTAATCGCTAGGACTAAAATAGCGGCTAAAGTACCAATTAAGGATAATATTCCTAAAGCACTAGTTAAAGTATACCCCCATTTCGGTCTGAAAATATTTATTAAAATTACAATAGTAAACGCTAATGCAGCTAAACCGTAAGCCAAATATGCATTATTAGTTGTAAAGACATTATTGGCTAAGTTAACTAAATAGGGCTGAGAATGTAAGGTACCTATTACTAACAACACTGTACTTATGGCAGAAACGGAGAAAAATGCGGAAAGAGCGAAGAAAGGAGGCATATTAAAGGCTAAAGCCACGCCCATTATAGCTCCTAAAGGACCATTAAGCTTCCTCGATAGCCAAACATAATCTCCTCCAGTTCTAGGAATCCTCTGAATAAAGTATGTATACAGAAATACTAAGGGTAAAGTGAATAGAAAAGTTAGCAAAGAGGCTATCCATAATACAGCTCCAGGGATTATATAAGGACTTATGCCCAGAAATATCGCTAAACCTGCACCCATATTAGCTACATTAAGCATTGTTGCATCTAACAGTGAAACGCTCTTAGTTAGCCCAGAAGTCTCCCTTACGAATAGCTTACTATTTGCCATAATTGGACTTAGGAAATAATATTTTTAAATTTATCCATCGAAAATGAGTTCGATTATTTTTAACTCTATTAATTACCAAAAAGGAAATTATAGATATCAAAATTGTAACCAGGTTAACCATTATAACAGTAAAGTAATTTGTATTCTCTGAAGGACGTCCGAAAGCCCTCCCAGTGGGAGATGTAGATAGAGGATAAGAAGACATGTTTTCTCCTCCTTCGAAACTTAAAATTGAAATATTATTTGGAATTAACATCAATGCCAGCAAATAAGAGGTAGTAGATCCTTTAAAGAATAATTTAAGTCCATTACTAACGTAAATATTACCCAAATACGAAAAACATACGGAAATATTAGGAGAGGATGTGGAAACTGAAAGAGAAGTACTCCCGTTAGTCACACCAAATACTCCACCACCTGGTACTGAAACGTATACTATAATCACCTTATAAATTCCCCTACTAACGTTAATATTTAAGGATGAGGAATTAGAAACTGAAATGAAAGCGATATCTGGGAATTTAGCCAAAATCTCCTCATCATAAACGTTAACGTTTATCGTATCTGTAAAGTTTGTGGGATATGGGAGATGCTTAACGCTAAGCTTAACGGGTTTCACACCTTGTTTATATGCCGACAAGGCAAGAAGTTCAGCGTAAGTAACGTTACCTACATAACCACCTATATATTGAGGAGGAACGCTAAACATCAAATAATCAGGAATAACATTAACGGATATCTTTGTAGGAGAAATATTAGGATATGCGAAATTAACGTAAATAGGGGAAATTATATTATATGTAAAATTATCGTTTTTGAACACTAAGAAATAAGAGTTGTTATATACTAAAGTGAAGTCCTTACTTTCGTATATAGTATTAAGAACTTTTAAACAGTTCTCAGTTGTTACTACATATTGAATACCGTACTCGTTTAATATTACTCCTAAATAAGGTGTTTTATAGAAAGGGGCTGAAGTAGAATTTGGTAAAACGTCAAAAAAGTTAAGCCAATTTGAAGGAACTACTCCAGTAACCATAACGTTACCTACAGCGTGAGTTTCTAAAAAATCAGCTAGTTTAACCAATTGTTTAGGAGGTACTTGAGGGTTATAATATCCTAGATAATTACCGCTAATTACCATAGATGAGGAGAAAATAAACTGAGAGACTATTATTAGCACAAAAAGTGGAAGAAGATAACGATTAGATAAGATTTTAGCTAAAACTAAAGAGACTAGAATAAAGAGAGGAGCCAAAACCATTTCGCTTAAATAAGTAGGTAGAAATAGCCATAGGTAGTTATACACAAATGTGTTCGATAAAACGTTAAGCAATGGATAAATTAAGTTTAATCTTACATTTATATTAGGTAAATTAAAGGAGGATGAGATAATTAATACTAGAAACAGGTAAAGTGAAATGAGATAAGTTGCTACACTTCCCCTCTTCTTCAAGAATATATAACCTAAAATACCACATTCTGCAAAGGAAAAGGAAAGAATGTAAACCAATAAGTAGTTCCCAAATAGATAGCTAACTAAAGGTCTAAATAATCCTAACCCCCTCAAAGAATCAAGAAGGGGAAAAGTCAAATAAGCTAGCCATAATTGCTCATTTGAAATTGAAAAGCTTATAGAAGAGTACGAGTGGAAATTATAATACAAAATGAGAAATAGTCTTGAATTAATGGCAAGATAAAATGGAATAGAATATAAAAAGGTTTTAAGATCATTTACCCTATGCTTATATATTAGTACTGTAATTATAATAAAGAGAGTGTAAACGAAACCCCTAGGATCTGTGGTAGTTAAAGAAGCAAATAGCGCTAAGAGGAAAGCCCCTTTTATTCCTCCTTTTTCTAAAGAGTAAAAAGATCCAGCTATTAAAGCAGGCAATAAGGCATAAAAAGCTGCGTAATCTGACCAATGACTGTAATAATAAGCAGTAGGAGTAATAGCGTAAAGAAAAGCCACTAATGAACTTACTGGAACTCTAATCCGATATCTAACCCCTTCTTTATTTAGAAAATAACTTGAAGCAAAATACATTGAAGGAATTGCTAAGGCGAAGGGAAATATGAAATAAGAAACCCAATCTACTAACATGGGCGAAACAACGTTAAAATATAGTAAAATTGCAATTGGCATTGCAACGTTATCCATTATTGAGGGAAAGCCTAAATAGGTTAAAGAAGCCTGTTTAGAATTTAAGTAAAATGAGGGATAGGAGTCCCTCTGATAAATGTAACCTACATGAAGGAAGACTTTCCATAATGCTAAGATGGGAGTTAACACTGTTAGAAATATTACTAAAAGGACCTCAATTAACCTTCTTGTGCCTAGAGACATACAATTTCACCGCCACCAGAACTGGGACAAGAATTAAATTAAACAACACTATGTAGCCACCTAAAGAAAAGTCTAAGGCAGAATTAAGATTTTCTGAAAAATCGCGTTGGACAATGGTTTCATTAATTAATTTAAATCCCTTAGGGACTATAGGCTTTTCGTTAATATTAATGATATTAGAACTGATAAGAGTATAGATTGTGATAGAAACTACTTGCCCGTATTGATCTTTTTGTATTAGAATTATTTTATAGGGAACTCCAGTAGAGTTAACGTAATAGTACCAGTCAAATTCATCATAACCTATATAGCTCTTCCCATAGTATACAAAATAGTTGTTACTCTTGTTAACTAAAATCAAAGGTATACTCCTAGGTATTACTCCTCTCCCAGGATTAGAGATAAAGAAGAATTGCCTAGGACACGTTAGGTTATCAAAATTAATAGTATAGGGAAAAATTTCACTAAAATTTAAAACAAAAACAGTTAGATTATATGCAAAAGTATCATTAGAGTAAACCCTCTCTATTGTTTCAATTAAAAGTTCAGAAAGGGTTTCATGAGATAAAATTACGTAAGTATTCGATCTATATTCCACAAAAGCATGAGGAAAAAGAACTAGTACTAAAACAAAAATTATAAACATATTATTTAGCACCATCTCACCTCATTAAATAAATCAAAATAATGTTAACTTATAATATCTAACAAATATTATAGGCTGCTCATAAACGAAAAACATAATTAAACGATCACCCCATACTATTAGACTTTCTAAAGAGAAGAATTATCAATATTATAATGGCCCCTATACCTATTATAATACCTCTGATCATATTTAAAGAAAAAATAAGAGAATCACCCTCCACATTATATATTGGCCTGCCAGATACCATTGTAACATTGGATGGAAAGTAAATTGTTTCACTATTATTTATAATATTCGATTTAATTAAAATATAGGTACTGTTACTTACCAAAATATCATTTATATACTGATATAGATAAATTCTAAATGGGACTCCAGAACGATTAACATAATATGTCCAGTTAATATACTCATTTTCAGTTAAATATTGTATTCCTTTATAAACATATATACTATCGTTAACTATTTTATATAATATTAAACTAACTGTTCTATTGAGTGTTAAATTACCTACGTTAGGAATATAAAAGAAATTCTTAGGAAATTGCAAATTATCATAATTAATACCTGGAGGATAATAGTCTGAATTATTCAAATTTATATACCATATTACAAATCTAAATGTATTATTGGAAAATATATTAGTAATATTCTCGATTTCTAATGAAACTAAAATTGTATTTGATTGATAATTTATATAATAAATCTTATATTCCACAAATGAACCGTTAGATAACGAATATGAAATAATAGGAAATAGAAAGAAACATAAAACAAAAATAATAATAAAAAATGTCTTTTTCATCAACCATTCCCTTTAACTCAACACAGTAGCGACACCAGTTACTGGCGAACCAGTAGTAGTAATTAACTCAATTGTAACCTGTTCGCCAGGCTGTAGTGATGGGAGACCACTAAATGTGGCTGTAGGTATGGATATTATAGAAGTTGAACCTCCAGCAATTGTAACATCAGTAGATGCAGTATATACATTTCCGCCGGTTAGTAATTGCACATTTATTATTACACCATTAGCAGATCCAGTATTACTAACAATTATGTAAAGTGTACCTCCAGATATATAAGCATCGACTATATGCAACTGCGGAGATGAAGAGAAAGCTGGAATAAGTCCGAAAGCGAAACCAACAACAACTAGTGCTATTATCACTGAAGCTATTACTAGTATTAAAGCAGTTACTGCACCACTTAATGCTTTTTTCCTGCTTTTTAATCTTTTCATACTAATCTATTTCATTCTATGAAAAATGTCTATATAAATCTTTCTACTATAAACTAATGTATGCTTGACATATTCTAACCCAAACTTATATGAAATTAGCCAGATTTTATAATTAATATTCGACCTAGATGTGCAACTTAAATAATCTTGGTAAAAAACATTAAATTAAGTAAGTAAGTAAAAAGAGCAATAGCACTTCTCTATACTCACATATAAAAGCATATTTTCTGATATACGTAACTGTAACTGTGAAAGTGAAAATAGATAATATAGAGATAGATACAGAGCTTTCGCCAATTATAATAAAGGGGGAAAGAAAGTACTCCTTAGTTAGGCTTTATTATTATTTGATTAAAACGTTTTACTTACTTCCCAGACTTTACGGAATAAAAGTAGACGATCCCTTATTAGGTTGGAAGAACGAATTTGAAAGACAGTTTAAGCAGATACTCAGTAACGAGCTTTCCTTAGCTAAATTGTATTACAATTCCAATTTTGAAATAGAAACCAGAAAATTTACCGTTTTAGGTCAGATTAACGCAGAAAGCGTTTCCGTTGAGGTTAAACTTAAGGAGATCCCTCAGTTAGACGATAGGGGAATAAGGGGGTTGATGAAAGTTGATTCATTTTATTTTTCAGATTTAGAGAAAAAGAGACCTTATATAATACCTGCAATTAGGTCTGGGTTAATAGCGTCCTTTTACAGATTTCTTCCATTTCAATTTGAGGGCGCACCGGGCATACCAAAAACCTTAGGCTTAATATCTGAGTTCATAAATTCCATGCTTTTACCACAAGGGTATAAGGAGGAAATATTAGGGCATAAGATTTACGTTAAGGAAAACGATTTGTATTGTGACGAGGATATAATATATAATGCAGATCCAGAAATACTAAGCATCTTCCCTATTGTGTTCTATCTGAAAAATTCTAGCGAAAATAATATAGTGATAATTGAGGAACCAGAAGCGCATCTTACTGATAAGGGAATAAATTACGTAAGGAATTTATTAAATTCGTCTAAAGCTAAGATAGTGATAGCCTCTGATTATTTTTCTAACAATACTATTTAAACTTACACTCTAATATTTATATTGTGGAATATCCGTACTTCGATTTAGAAACAGCAAGGGAAATGTTACCTTGGCTTAGACAACAATTAATGAAGTTAAAGAAAATTAAAACTCAGATAGAGATGCTTCTGGTAAATGGAGATAAATATGCAATTCAAGAATATGCAAGTGAGACTAAAAAGATCATAGATGAAATAGTATCTAGAGGAATCATAATTAGAGATATAGATTTAGGTTTAGTTGATTTCCCTGCGATAATAAACAATAGGCCTGCGTTTTTCTGCTGGAAGATGGATGAAGAAGATATACTTTATTGGCATTATACGGATGAAGGTTTCATAGGGAGGAAAAAGCTTACTGGTAAAGAGGACGTGCTAAGTTTACGTTAAATTTATTTATTATGTAATCATCTCCTTATTTATGTACGTTGGGCAAAGAATTAAGAGAAAGGAGGATCTGAAGTTAATTACTGGTTCTGGAAAATACGTTGATGATATAGAGTACGTTGGTACTGCTTATCTTTATGTAGTTAGAAGTCCCGTAGCCCATGCTAGGGTTAAGAAGATTAGTGTAGATGACGCTTTGAAGGTAAACGGGGTTATAGGTGTAATAACGGGGCTTACAATTCCCTTTGAGAACAGGCCTAATAATTGGCCCATGGCTAAAAACGAAGTATTATACGTTGGTCATCCGATAGCGGCTGTAATAGCCAATGATAGATATGTCGCAGCTGACGCAGCAGAGTTAATACAGTTCGATTACGAGGAATTACCGGCTGTTATAGATCCAGAAGAGGCTGTAAAGGATGAAATAAAAGCAGTTGAAGGAAAGAGTAATATAGCCTATAAAAGGCAGTACAGAAGCGGTGAACCGGAAAAGACTTTATCTAATTCTGATATAGTAATAGAGGAGAAGTTTGAGATATCCAGGGTTTATCCTTCTCCCATGGAGACTAGGGGTTTATTAGCTGTTTATGAAGAAGGAAGTCTTTTAGTTTACTCCTCTACACAGTCTCCTCATTATATGAGGAGGTATTTATTACAAGCTTTTGGTAATCAAGTTAAAGATATAAGAGTAATTCAGGCTGATGTTGGGGGTGCTTTCGGATCTAAATTATTTCCATATGCTGAGGAGTTTATAACAGTTTACGCTAGTCTTAAGTATAGAAGGCCTATAAAGTGGGTTGCAACTAGAAGTGAGGATATGAAAGGGATGTATCACGGAAGAGGTCAGATACATAAGGTGAAATTCGGGGCTAAAAGAGATGGAACTTTAACCTCAATAATTGATGACTTGATAATTGACTTAGGTGCCGCATCCCACGGGAGTTATTTAGCAGATATAGCTGCTACTATGTTGCCTGGACCTTATAAGGTAAGGGATATACAAGTAAACGTTTATGGTGTATACACTAATAAGACACCTTTAGATCAATATAGGGGTGCAGGTAGGCCAGAAGCGGCTTTTATTTATGAGAGGATAATGGATATTTTAGCTGACGAGCTTAAAATGGATCCGATAGAGGTTAGGAAGAGGAACTTAATATCACAATTGCCTTATACTAATCCCTTCGGCCTTAAATACGACTCGGGAAATTATCTTAAATTGTTAGAGAAAGCTGAAAAAGTCTACAGAAGTTTTGAAGAAAGAGTAAATGAGCTTAAGAAGCAGGGAAGGAAAGTAGGGGCTGGAATAGCATTTTATCTTGAACAAAATAATTTCGGTCCTTGGGAGAGCGCTTCAGTGAGAGTAAAAGCTGACGGCAAGGTTCAAGTAATAATAGGTGCATCACCTCACGGCCAAGGTACTGGGACTGGCATAGCCCAGATTGTGGCGGATGAACTGGGTATAAGTATAGATGACGTAGAAGTAATCTGGGGTGATACTGCTACAATTGGAGAGGGATTCGGTACTTACGGAAGTAGGAGTTTAACCTTAGCTGGAAACGCTGCTTTATTGGCTTCAAGGAGATTAAAGGATAAAATACTTAGATTGGCTGCACAGTTCATGAAATCTGATGTTCAAGAGCTAGAGTATAGGGACGGGAAAGTTATTAATCCGAAAAGCGGTAAATCCATGAGCTTAAAGGAGATTGCTGAGATGAATATGGCTACATTGGGTGGAATATGGAAGTATAGAGAAGAACCAGGATTAGAGGCTACTGCCTATTTCGGATTTGATAATTTAACATATCCTTACGGGGCTCACGTTGCGTTAGTTGAGGTTGATGATAATGGAAAGGTTAAGGTATTAGACTATTACGCTGTAGACGATATAGGACTCGTAGTAAACCCAATGTTAGCTGAGGGACAAGTAATGGGTGGTGTGATACAAGCTTTTGGCGAAGCTGTTTTGGAGGAAATTGTATACGATAAATACGGCAATTTACTAACGAGCAATTTATTCGATTATGCTATACCTACTGCAGTAGAGGCGTTTAACGTAAAGTGGGAATACATGGAGGAAGGGAAATCTGATGCTCCTTTACCTGCTAAGGGAATTGGAGAAGGAGCAACGATAGGGACTCCTCCAGCTATAATAAGGGCTATCGAGAAGGCTGTAGGTAAAAGACTAACTAGATTACCTACGAGAATGGAGGATTTAGTGAAGTAAATCTCACGATACTAATTTATCTTTATTATTAAATCAACTTAAAATAGTTTCGGTAATAGTATAGATAGAAAAGCATTTAAGTTAAAATAAACACTGTTAAAGTAAGATGACTCAGGTAATAGATGCATATGCTACACCATTTTATAAAAACATAATTGATGCACTACCTTCTATGGTAAGAAAGTTGTGGAAAAAAGGAAAAATTACTATAATAGATGTAAGGACACCAGAGGAATATGAGGATCATCACATACCAGGGGCTATATTAGCTCCTTTAGACTATTTGGAGTACTTAATTGAACTATTTGAGAATAAGGAAGTTGCAGTAGTTTGTGAACACGGAAATAGAGCTAGATACGCTACCTACGGTATGCCACATTTATACAAAAATAAAGCCTATTACATGATTGGTGGGATGGCCCTATGGATGGCTATGGGATATGAAGTAGATAGTGGAATGGATGAAAACGGCATATTATGGCAAAGAATACTAGAAAAGAAGTTTCAGTAATTATTGAACCAGATTTGCAGTAACTGGCAAGTAAATCGTGTTTTGACCGTTTACTTCTATTACTAATGTAAGTGAGACTTGCTGAGATGAGAAATCAAATCCAGTATTTATGGTATAAGTATGAGTCCCACTGCTTAGGTTGTAATTTACATTATGTAAGGTATAACTAAATATGACTCCCACAATTTTTGCTTCATGAAAAGTGTTTTTTATAGTAATTGTAAGTTGACCGTTATGGTTAACGTATGCAGCACCTATTTGCATTAATTGACCGTTTGTATATGCGAAATACCCCATATAGCTGAAGGCTAAGGAAACTACAACTATTGCTAATGCAACTGCTGCGATGATTAATATAAATGACGTTATACTTCCACTTAATGCTCTATTCATATTAACAAATACGTTTTTAAATATATAAATATACACGTAAAATATAAATCTTTTTTACAAATTATTTTATAGTATAGTTAAAGATATGTTGAGAAATATTTATATAGAACAAGCTCCCTATTAATTTTCTGCAAGATTACTGCTTATTACTTAATTGCTATGTACAAAATATTGAAAATTATTTTTAAACAAATTTTATTGGAAACAGTTTAGTATACCTCGATGGAAAACACTTTAAGCTAATTTAACGTATAAGAAAACATGAAAGTTGATAGATACGAGATCTTCCTCGATTTCGATTTCAGTAACGGTAGTTATAAAGGATACGAGAAAATCACTTTAGAAAACGATGAAGACACTACAACGCTTGACGCAGTAAGACTAAAGATTTTAAAAGTTAAGGTTAACGGAAGGGAAGTGGATTTTACCCAAACTGAGGATAAGATTATAGTTAAAACTGGCAATTTCTCTGGAGGTTTGGAAATTGAATTTGAGGGTAAAGTGGCTGAGAGGAGGTTAATAGGAATCTATAAGGCATCATATAAGGACGGATATATAATTACAACTCAATTTGAGGCTACGCATGCAAGGGACTTCATTCCTTGTTTTGATCATCCTGCTTTGAAGGCTAGGTTTAAGTTGTTTGTAAAAGTTGATAAGGGTCTCAAGGTCATTTCTAATATGCCTATTGTTAGTGTTAAGGATGAGGGGGATAAGA
>Ga0081529_120833_pt1 | contig 72036 bp, 72 predicted proteins | sample EchGeymetagenome_FD_71012 | JGI IMG/M metagenome (GOLD analysis project Ga0081529, IMG submission 71012) | Ferrous microbial mat and aquatic microbial communities from Echinus Geyser, Yellowstone National Park, USA - transect B T=78-80 C v2... ...
ATCTTAAAGAGAGATAATTGTTTACGCTTAATATTTTTACCCCGCCCCTAGAAGGGGCGAGGTTTGCTGTTCTTTTTATCAACATCCTCGCATCATATATGAGTATGCCAACGTGCTAGACTATTTAGGTAGGGAGGGCGAAGCTATCCCCCTCTATATGGAAGCCCTCTCTAAGGGGATCTCCGGTGAACTTAGGAAGAGCTGTCTTATACAACTGGGAAGTTCCCTTAGGGTGGTGGGTGAGTTGGAAAAGAGTAGACAGGTGCTTCTAAACGTCTATAAGGACAGTGGTGAACCAGCGTCGCTTCTGTTCCTGACACTCACACTTCACGACATGGGAAAAGACCTTGAGGCGCTCTGCACGCTTTCGGAATCCCTATTGGGCAAGGAGGAGGGATTGATCTCAAACTATAGGAGAGCATTGACCAACTATCTTCATCAAATTTGTTTAAGGTAAAGTTAAGAATTTCTATGTGGACATGGTTGAACCGTCCGTTAAGGTGAGGAAAGCTACTCTACATCTCTAAAAGTCTCAACCTCTCCATCGTCTCCAAACCTTACATAGAACTTAGTTTCCCTTCCCCTGGATCTGGCTACGCACGTTCTCCCCGTATAATAGTTTCCTCTGATTTCCAGTTCCTCCACCCTCTCCCAACCCTTTCTCCGCTTCACCTCCTGAACCATGTTGCGGAACTCCTTGGCACACATGTCGCAACAGAAGAATAGTTCATTCCCCTCCACCTCCTCGTGATAGTCTCCCCACGTTGCTCCGCAGAGGGCACACCCCCTCTCTTTAGTTCCTACCTCCTCACCATTTACCAGAACTCTCAACCAGTAACCGCCTCCACAACCTTAACTAGTCCAGGTTCGAACTGCATTCCCCTCTCCAATCTTGCCATAAGGTACTTTGAGAAGGCGTCAAACGACCTCAACACAGTCACTTGAACCAATTCCTTGTCCTTAGCGTACTTCTCCACTGTCTCCAACGCCTCTCCCGCATGTTTTTGATCGGCCTCATATCCCTCCCTCAGGAAGTCCTTCACCTCCCTGGGAAAATCTTGAGAGTCCAGTATTGATTCCTTGAAGTAATGCATCTTAGCACCGTACTTCCTCAAAGTCCTATCAGCCACCAGCTCCAGGCTATGCATTGCAGCCATAACCTCCGCCCATTCCCGGGTCTCCGCAATTTTCCTCCAGGTCCTAATGGAGGACGCCGTGGCGGGGAGGGGAGGAGTGGAAAGTATTTCCTCCCTTCTCATACCAAGGCTCTCTCCCATCCTTATGAGAAGCTCATAGTGAGCCGGCCTTCCCATGAAACCGAAGAACTCAACCTCCATGTTCTCCATCTCCGATCTAACTACGTCGTCCCTGTCCGTCTTGTATATTATGGCAGCCAGAACCCTGACCCAATTTCTCAGGAAATGTTGATGTTCCAAGACGTACCCTAAAAGGACACCCCTGGTAGGACTCTGCATGGCCAATATGAAGGGATGGGGCCTTTCCCCATAGAACTTCTCCACGAACCTCCTCCTTATCCATTGGGCAAGTCCGTCCTTAAGGGAGAAGAACTCCTCAAGCGAACCCGTTAATTCCTCCTCCGTCAGCTCTTTGATGGTCAGATTCCTATTCAACCACATAACATGCTGCACGTCGCTGGAGTTGCTCTTCGATCTAATGTGGGAGGAAATCTGATCCCAGTAGGGAGATCTATATTCACATACCGGACAAATGGCCATGAGTTAGTTTACATTCTGGAGTAAATATATTCGTCATTAATCGGCAACGTTGAACATTGTATGAAAGGCGGGGTTTGAGGGATGTTAAATTTCGTTGATGAAACCTTTTGTTAGTCCTTGATTCATTCACTGGCGGTTAGCGGGGGAACATGCTTTTCTTTTCACCAGTTCAATTAGGCTTGTGAAATTCAACACTAAGGCAGTTCATTCGGGGGAAATTGAAGATCCCCGTTTTGGTAACGTTGTAACCCCCATATTCCAGACCTCCACCTTTCTACAACCTAACCCGAGCTCAGAGCCATATCTCGATCTTACGAGCGGTGGACCTTTTCTTTACACCAGATGGGGGAACCCAACCCTTCAGTCGTTGGAGCAGAAATACGCAGCCCTGGAGGAGGCGAAGTTTGCCCTATCCTTCTCCTCAGGAATGTCCGCCATATCCTCTGCGGTAATGGCAATGGTGAAGGCAGGGCAATCCATCCTGTCTGTTGCTGAGCTATACGGTCAGACGTTCCACCTGTTCGCTCACGTTTTACCCAAATATGGCGTAAGGGTCGACTTCGTTCCCGCCGATAAACTAAATGAACTTGACGTGAAGATGGAAGACTATTCCCTTGTTTACCTTGAATCAATAACTAACCCTCTCCTCAAAGTGTTGGATATAAGGGAGATTTCCAAGGCCGCCGCGGAATCCCACGTACCGGTCCTAGTGGATGCGACCTTCGCCTCTCCCTTCAACCAGAGGCCACTTGAGTTGGGGGCTGAGGTGGTTGTCCACAGTGCCACCAAGTACATTGCTGGCCACAGCGACGTGATCATAGGTGTTGCGGGGACCAATTCAGAGGAGAGATTTAAGGGGTTGGTGTCCTCGAGGAAGGACTTCGGAGGCTCACCGGACCCCCATCAGGCCTACCTTACCCTCAGGGGATTGAAGACCTTGGGGCTCAGGGTTGAGAGACAGAACTCCAATGCAATGGCACTTGCCAAGATGTTAAATCAGAGTAGAAAGGTGAGAACAGTACACTATCCAGGCCTAACTGACTCCCCATACTTCAACGTGGCAAGGAGGAACCTGACGGGGTTCGGGGGAATGGTGTCCTTTGAACTTAGAGACGAGGAATGTGCCAAGAGGTTCCTTCGATCCCTCACCATTCCGAGGTCAGCCCCAAGCCTCGGAGGAGTGGAGAGCCTCATCACCAGACCTGTGGAGACCAGTCATTCCTCTCTGAGTAAGGAGGAAAGGGAAAAGATAGGAATAAGGGATTCCTTGGTGAGGTTCTCGGCTGGTATAGAGGACCAGGAGGATCTGTTGGAGGACTTCCAAAGGGCCCTGGAGGCCTGTTGATTATCATCCCTTTTGCCAGTTCACTCAGGAGGAATCTCCCTATATGTTACGGACAGGTCTATTCCCCTCCTGTTATTAACGATCCTTGCCACGACGTAGGTTAAAATTCCCAGGCCGAAGAGGCTCCCCAGGTAGATCACTCCTCCCGCGTTTACTCCCGCTGACGATATGACACCGAAGTAAGGATTGGTGAATGCCTCATATCCTAGACCAAGGAGGAGAGGGAGGGACGCTATTCCCAGGACCTGAAGACGCCTACTCCTCAACCTCGTTCCCCACCATACACCTGCCAACGAGACGGCGATTAGGTAAACCACTGCCAACGGAGTATAGCTGTACAGTGCCTGGGTTCCCTGAGGGGAGATGAGGGGAACTGCCAGGAACGCCAATGTTACCACAAGGTCGAGGAGGTGTGCGAAGGCCGGGGAGCCGGCCCTGTTCAACCTGGAGAAGGCCTCTGGGAATATTCTGTCAAACGAGAATGCGAAGACGTATCTGGCGAAAACCACTATGCCGAAGGACATTACGAAGTAGTTCCACGCCATTAACCCTATTCCTATTACCCACTGTAGTATTGGATTTCCGGCGAGAGCAATAGACACCGTCCAGAAGTTGTAGATGTCGGTTCCGTAAAGTCCGAAATTGAACCCATATCCTGCCGCAAGATCCATGAGCAGGAAAGGTATGGCGGTGAGAAGCAAGGTGAGTACGCTCCCCAGCACCTGATTGTACTTAAGAGCTCTTTGACCCCTAATCTCTCCCCCCACCGCAGGTCCGGCGTAGAGCCATATGAAGGCGAAGGATGCAAAATAGGGTATCATATACAGTGTTGCTGGGAGACTGAAGGCAGGTCCGTTGTAGGGCTGTGGGGAGAGCCCCATGGCATTCAGGAACGGAATTATCCTGGTGTGAAAGTCAGTTAGGTTAGCTGCAATGATGCCAATGGCAATTATAGTCGACGCCACACTGAGAAGTCCGAGGTATGATGTAAGTTTGAATCCCCAGGAGGGCTTGAAGATATTGATTGCCACAATGACAGCAAAGGCAATTGCCGCCAGGAAATACAGAATCACCTCCTGTGCCAACGAGAGCTGTCCATATGGATTGACCAATACGTGGTTCGCAATCCAGACCAGAGAGGGCATCTTATCCAACGAGCCAACCGTCAGCAGGAAGTAATTGGCCGCAGCCACGGAGAAGAAGGCCGAAAGGGCGAAGAATGGAGGCATATTGAAGGCCAAGGCGACTCCCAACACTGCCCCCAGAGGTCCGTTAATCCCCCTGGAGATCCATACGTAGTCTCCTCCAGTCCTTGGCACCCTAACCAGAAGTCCAGAGTAGAGGAGCAGGAGGGGTACTGTGAGGAGGAAGGTGATCACCGCCGCCAGCCAAAGCACGGCCCCCTTCACCTCATACGGACTTATTCCTGTGAAAATCGCCAACCCCGCCCCCATGTTGGCCACGTTCAGCATTGTGGCGTCAATCAGAGAAGCCCTCCTCACGAGGCCGGAGGTCTCCCTGACGAAGGGTCTCATGGAGGGAGATTAGTTTAAAAATATTTAAGATTTATGGTCGAATGTTTGTTCGGAAGAGAATTGTATAGCTAAAAGTGAGAGAGAGCTTACTCCCACCTTCAAAACGTCCTCGTCTATGGTGAACTTGGAGCTGTGGTTAGGATAGATGCAGCCCTTTGACTCATTTCTCGTCCCCAGGAAGTAATAGGTGCCTGGAGCCCTTTGTAGGAACCTCGAGACGTCCTCACCGCCCATTACGGGCTCTATCTCCAATAACTTAAATCCGGCCTCCTTGAGTAGGGAAGCTGCCTTCTCCGTGACAATGGGATCATTTACTGTCACCGGGTAGGCATCGGCCATGAAACTCACGTGACATTGGGCACCCATTGAACTACACAGGGAATTAACCATCTCGGCCACCTTAGTCTTCACCATTGATCTCAAGTCCTCGTCAAGTGTCCTTATTGTTCCCTCTAGTACAGCTTGATCTGGTATTATGTTATCCTTGGTACCTGAGTGGAAACTACAGACCGAAATGACAAGGGGCTTAGTCTGAGGTACCACTCTGCTTCTGAGTCCGTAGAGGGTGCTCACTATTTGGGAACCTATCCATATGGGGTCCACCGTGTCGTCAGGCCTTGAGCCGTGTCCTCCTCTACCCTTAACGATGATCTTAAATGAGTCGGGAGCGGCCATTACTGGCCCAGGCCTATAGCAGATCACTCCAGAGGGGCAGTCTGACACGATGTGGAGCCCAAAGACATGATCAACGTGGGGATCCTCTAGGGCACCGTCCTCTATCATGGGAAGGGCACCTCCTCTACCACCATCCTCCTCCGCGGGTTGGAAGAGGAACTTCACGGATCCCTTAAGCAGGTCAGCGTTCATTGACAGAACCTCAGCTACCCCCAAAAGGATGGCGGTGTGAGCGTCGTGACCGCATGCATGCATGACTCCCGGTACCTCGGACTTGAAGGGAAGGTCGGTCATCTCAGAGACCGGTAGGGCATCCATGTCCGCCCTAAGGCCCACCACCTTTCCTTCGCCCTTTCCTCTTAACAATCCCACAACCCCCGTACCTCCCACTCCGGTTCTCACCTCAAGCCCTAGGGACCTCAGCTTAGAGGAAACAAGCTCGGATGTGCGTTTCTCCTGGTATGAAAGCTCCGGGTGTCTATGAATCTCCCTCCTTATGGAGATCACTTCCCTCTCCACCGCCATGGAACTTTCCACTATCCTTTGAATGATCTGTTTGTCTAACATAGAGGTTAATCTCCAGAACACCTTTTAAAGAGATTGGAAAGTTTGTGGCCTTTTGAAGGAATTTCACAGCTAAGAAACGTTAGTAGTTTGGTGGACCGGAGATATTTTCTGGCACAGGAGCCCATCCAGGAGGAGAAAATGGATGCAAGCTTCAATCTAAACAGTCACGCCTGAAAGGAATATTAGCTCACCCTTTACTATCCACAGGGTCTTAGTTTGAAGTCGATTGTTGTTAGACCACCCAAGGAAGGAACAGAACTTGTTGAGACCGAGTCTCCTCCTCAACCTGACAAGGGCGAGGTGTTGGTTAGGACTTTACTCACAGGCATATGTGGCACGGACAGGGGCATAGTTAACGGTAGACTGAAGTTCGCCAGGCCTCCTCTGAAGAGGGAACAGCTGGTTCTGGGGCACGAGTCCATAGGAGAAGTGGAGGCGATCGGAGGGGGAGGGGAGCTCTCAAAGGGAGACATCGTTGTCCCGGTGGTGAGGAGAGGATGCGGCGTCTGTCTGAACTGTAAGATCGGAAGACAGGACTTCTGTGAAACGGGAAACTTCGTGGAGGCCGGTATAAGGGGACATGACGGCTTCATGAGGGAGTTCTTCTTGGATCAGGAGATGTATATGGTGAAGGTACCTCCCCAACTGAAGGAAATTGGGGTCCTCACCGAACCGCTATCTAACGTGGTCAAGGCCCTGGATCAGCTCTGGTTCCTTCAGAGGAGAACGCTTTGGACCTGTGAGGACTCCACCTACAACTGCCGGACTGCCCTGGTCATTGGTTCTGGTCCAATAGGACTGCTCTTCTCAATGGCCCTCTCCACAGAGGGATTCAGGGTAATTGTACTAAATAGAAGGGATCCCAGTGAGGTGGAATCTAAGATCACGGAACAGATAGGTGTCAAGTTCCTGAAGTTGGACGATGGTGTTCCCCCAGCTGACCTAGTTGTTGACACTGCTGGATCCCCTTCCACCTTACTTAGGCTTCTTCCTAAGCTCAAAAACAATGGAGCGGTGATCCTATTTGGTACCACCTCTGGAGAGAGGGAAGAACTTTCAGCTGACGTGATAACTGAGTTGGTTGAGAGGAACGTTGTTATGGTCGGGAGTGTAAATGCGTCAAAGGAACACTTCCAGAGGGGAGTTACCTACCTTTCAGTGTGGCATGATAGGTTCCCAGAGGCCCTAAAGTTGATGATAACCTCTGAGGTGAGACCAGAGGAGGCCCCCGAGGTGTTGAAGGCGAAGTCAAAGGGCGAAATAAAGACTGTCCTAAGGTGGTCACAATGAGCGAAATGAAGGACGGCTTCGTCGAAATTAACGGACTAAAGATCTATTATCGTCTTTACGGGGATGGAGATGTAAAGCTAATTGGACTTCACGGTGGTCCTGGAGGTTCCCTGGACTATCTGGAGCCTCTCGCTGACCTTTCAGAGAGGGGCGTACAGGTTCTTCTATACGATCAATTTGGATGTGGCAGGTCGAGCGATCCCCCAGATGAGAGTTACTACACAATTGACTACGGGGTGGAGGAGGTCGAGGGAGTCCGGAAGGCCTTTTTTGGAGACAGGAAGGTGTTCCTCCTAGGCCATTCTTATGGCGGTGCCCTCGCCATAGCATACGCACTTAAGTATCAAAGGAACCTCAAGGGACTCATAATCTCAAGCGGACTTTCCAGCGTACCCTTAACAGTGAGGGAGATGGAGAGATTAATTCGTGAACTTCCAGAGCAATACAGAAGGGCCATTCAGGAACATGGAGAAAGGGGTGAGTATGATCACCCCGACTACTTAAGGGCCACAGAGGAGTTTTACAGGAGACACCTCCTTAGGATGGATGAGATGCCAGAACCCGTCAAGAGGACTTTAGACTATACCAAAGAAAGAAGGACTTACAGTATAATGAACGGCCCAAATGAGTTCACAATAACCGGAACCATAAGGGATTGGGACGTGACCCATAGGTTGGGAGAGATAGGTGTACCCACCCTCATAACAGTTGGTAAATATGATGAGGTAACTCCAGCCGTGGCTGAGGTAATACATTCAGGTATAAGGGGATCTCAAATGGTAATATTCCAGGAGACCTCACATATGGCCCTTTGGGAGGAGAGGAAAAAATTTATAGACGCAGTATATAACGTTATATTATCAATTAGGTAAACTTAACTCCGCCCTCCCTCAATCCCTTACTTATTCTATACACAGCTATGTAATTTATGATGATAACGGGTAGGGCTGTCACCAGGGCCGCCGAGCCTAGCTGGCCCCAGTTCACGTATTTGTCACCCAGGGCGTTTAGGGCGAATATTGTGACGGTTTCGGCACCCTGGGGAGGGAAGGTTAATGACAACGGAGTATCCGTGAGTATGAGGGGAAAGAACAGGGCGTGCCAGGAGAATATGAAGGTCAACACAAACGTGGAGATTAGGGCAGGACCGGTGAGTGGTACAATCAGCCTGAAGAACTTATTCTTTATATTGAACACCTCTGCTGCCTCAGAGTAGGATCGTGGGAGATCGGCGAAGGAATTTGTGAGGGTCCAGACGGCGAAGGTCGCGGTGAATATGGGTATGGACAGCACCAGTGACCAGAATGTATTCACTAGCCCCGCATTATACATGATTATGTATATGGGGACGGCGAACGAAGTGACCGGCATTGCGTAGAGGAATATTGATAGTGGCAATATCCATCTTCTCTTCCCAACTGAAACCTCATAGGCCGCTGGAGAAGCCAACATAACTGAGAAGAGGGCTGCCAACACCGATACTATAATGCTGGATATCATGTAAGGTGTGGACTGTATGAGTGATTGAACGAAATATGACGAGGTCAATCCAACTGGTGCCAGAACCGGCGGTGCCCTGAAATCCAATGTCGCTTTCCTGAAGGCGACAAGGAACATCCAGTAAACGGGGAACACCAAGAAGAGCAATACTAGGGCTGTTACTACTCCCAACAGGGGCTTGAACAACGTATCGGGCATCTTCACCTTTAAGGAGGGTAGGATTGCCCTCTTGGATCTCACAATCCTGGTGAGCAACAGTGCTGGAATGAGTGCCAGTAATGACAACAAGCCCGCGTAGAATGCGCCTCCACTGAGGTTGTTCAGGAGGCTCATTTGCTCATATACTATTAATGGAAGAGTTGTAGAGGAGAATCCAGGTCCTCCTCCCGTGAGGATGAAAGGCAAGTCGAAGTTGCCAACCGATAGAGTGAAGGAGAGGAGGAGGGCGACCAGGAAGGCCTTCCCCACATAGGGGAGGGCTATCTCTCCGTAGTATCTGGAGAGACTGAGACCCATGACCTTGGCCGCCTCCCTCATCTCCTTGGGAACGGACCTTAGTGCAGAATACATTATAAGGAAGGGAAGAGGAACGGTGCTCCATACTCCAACCAGCGTAATCCCCCAGATGGCTGTGGACGCCAAGTTCAAGGGGTCGAACTTAAGTCCCAAGAGGTATGTGAACCATCCATAACCCCTGTACAGGCTTATCCCCCATATGAGGGCTGATGAGGTGAACGGTATGGAGTAGGGAAGCATCACCAGGGCCGAGGTCACCCTCCCCTCAAGGGCATCAGCGGAAATTGCCAGGAGTAACCCTAAACCAGAAGAGGCCAGGGGCCGTAACCACTGAGAAGATTATGGTGTTATACATCACCAAGCCAACAGGTAGCCCCTTCACTGCCTGTGAGATGCCCGAGGGATTTAAACCTATTAAGAAGGTCCAGATGAAGGGGACAAGACCCAAAATAAAAATGTAAACGAGGTAGGGGAGGGAGTACCTCACCTGCTCACCCTAGGTACTTAACCCAGGATTCGGCCGCCGATTGAAGTACTTGGGTGGCGTTGGTGTTCTGTCCTGTCAGATAGTTGTAAACCTGTCCGTTAAAGGTCGGAATTAAATAGGAATAAGTGGGCGGTATGTTAGGCGGATTCGCATAGGCAACTTGGGCGTATTGGTATATGGTCTGCAGCTCCTGCCTCTGGGACTGAGTCAAGGAGGAGTTGGACAGGATGTCCGTGTAAACTGATCTTAGAACGGGGAAGTCGTGGAACTTATAGTATAGCACCTCCTGCATTTGCTTTGACAGCAGGAACTGGAGGAACTCCAAGGCCAACGCCTTATGATGAGAGAACTTGCTTATTCCTAGAAAGTCGGTTCCAGTTTCCATGTATCCTCCTGGCAGTGGAGCTACTCCAGTTACCGAGGAAACATTGGATGGGAAGTGGGCAATTTGAGTGGAGAAGACGAAGGCACCTGGAGAAACTCCCTCCTCATAGAGGGTGATGATGTTGTCATAGTCCACCTGAAGTTGAAGTGGTGAGGGCTCGTAACTCACTAGTTTTGCGTATGTCTCCAACGCCTCCACTCCTGCGCTGGAATTGAAGCTTGGCAGAGGATAGTTGAAACCCTTTGGAACGTAACCTGTGAACATTATATTGTACCCTGCTATACCGTTCGGGTTCCCTCCTGTGAGGTTAGCGTCCCTGGAGTAATACCAATAGTAAACCGCCGGGTAGGCATCAATTATGCCATGGGACTCGTGGTCGTCTATGAGGAAGCCGTACTTCGTGATGTGATGAGAGGTCAGGAATTGATCCGCATAGATTACGTCGGTCCAATTCTGCCATGTTAGAGGTGAGAAATTGACGTGGTACTGCTGCTGGAACTCTGATGCGAGCGTTTGATTGTTGAATATGGATTTGTTATATATCATGAGGTATACCGCGGTGGTCAGGGCTACACCTATGTTCTCCTGCTCACCTGTGGTCGAATTATAAATCACACCTCCAAAGAATTCCTGCGCCTGAAGTAGGTCGGAGAAGTTGAAACTATTGTTTAGAGGTAATAGATAGGGAGAAACGGATTGAGCCGATGTGGAGGTGAAGCCCACCAGATCGTATTGAGAGGAATGAGCTTGTAGCACTGTGAGCTGCTTATCTATATACTCGCTAAAGGGTTCTCCTATTACATTGATCTTGACGCCGGGATGCTGATTATCGAACTGTTGAGCTGCGTACTGGAGGAAGGTGCATAGGTTTCCGCTGAAGTAAACGAAATTTAATGTCACCACCTTCGAGGAGGAGTTAAGAAGGTACGCGAACGAGGCGACAGCTGCTACTATTACTACCACCACTATTATGGTGGCCAGGGCCATCCTGGAAATAGCTCTCATTTGTCTCAAGAAAAGGAAAGTTGGCTAGGTAAAAAGGGTGACTAGTACTCTCCTCTCTTCCTTATGAGTGTCACTCCGCTCCAGTAGCCCCAATAGTAAAAGCCCAAGGTTATCGCCACGAAGATCACGTTATCCCAGGGAAAAGGCAGGTAACCTTTTCCACCGAAGTAGGAGCTACTACTGTAGGATATGGCCAATATGGCCAGCATATATACTGGCAACCACAGGCCGCACTTCATCTCAGCCCAGGTCAGTCCCTTGTACCTCGCGTAGAACACGAGGAAGGCTAAACCTAGAAATACAGTCGTCAAGAGTATTGACGTTTCCTGCCAGCCTGACCAGAATATCATTAAACCCTGAGACGACAAAAGCAATTGGTGAAAGTACCTTGTAAGCTGGCAACCTATACGGACGTTGAACGTTGGGATTAGTCTTCCTGAGCACGGCTAAACTGACCGCCCCGGGAGCGTAAGCGAAGAGAAGGCCGTCCACCACCAGGCTAAATATTGAGGAGAAGGAGGGGAAAAGCCCGAGGAAAATGAGGGACACAATCAACGAAAGCGTGGTGGCCGCTATGGGTATTCCCTTACCGCTCATCCTCGTTAGGAACCTGGGAAACGCGTTATCATACTTGGAGAGAGAGTATGCTACCCTTGACGCTCCACCAAAGTATATCACACCGTCCTTGAATGAGGCGATGACCGCCAACACCAACGCGGCTATACCCACACTTACGAGACCTAAGGCGTCAGACGCAGAAACGTAAGGAAAGGCTAAGCTGTTTAAGCCCGACCAATCACCTTCCTTCAATCCCAAGGCCGACCAATTTATGGTTCCCGCAAATACGAAGCTCTCCAGTATATAAATTATGAACACAAGAATTAGGGTGATAAGTATGGCTCTGGGTACGGACTTTCCAGGATCCTTGAGTTCCTCTGCGTAGTCCACTGGTTGCCTGAATCCTCCGTACCCATATATTGTGGCCGAGGTGGCTAGAAACACACCGGTTATCCCAAATGGAAGGAAACCTCCCCAGGCAGGATCGTTGAGGGAGGACACCCTCACATGTACCCCTAGAGCCACGATGAGGAGGGCCAGCAGTCCTATTGTTAAGATAGTTAATCCATTGTTTATTTCTGCTAATCGTTTTATTCTTAATATATTTATTAAGTAAACTAATATTATACCTACTCCGGTTACGCCTATTCCCAAGGGAGTAAGGGTTTGAGTCGTACTGGAGTAAAGGGATGGAATGAAGTAGCTGAGGTACTGAACTAGGGCGATAATTATGGACGCTGAGGCCAGGGTGTAGCCTATATAGGCGCCCCATCCGTTAAGCACTCCCACAAGGGGTCCGTTACTCTTGTACGGATAATAACCCACCCCTCCAGCCTTGGGCCAGGCGGTGCCCAACTCCACGTAAACCAAGGCAACTGGAAGAATCATGAATAGGGCGACTATCCAGCCCAATATGCCTGCCGGGCCTCCAACCGCCAACACGCTCACTGGCGTGAAGGCCACCGCCGGTCCCAGAATGGCACCTGTGGCCAAAAAAACAACTGACCAGAATCCTATCTCCTTCCTAAAACCTCCCTTTCTTTCCTCTGCCATACTAAATAACCTCACTAAAAGGGAGCAAAAATCTCTCCTGCTGTTCTATATCTTTTTTAATTGTTATAATCATATAGAGAACATTCATTAACTTGGATATAAGCTTTTTTGAGAGAATCGAAGGAGAACTGGGTTTCACGCTTATATTATGGAAAAGTTAGTATGTTTATGAATCCACAGGAATTGCTGACTGACGTTCCCAAGAGGGTCGAGAACCCAGACCTAAACAACATTCTCGCTTACACGGTGAAGCCGGACGTCATTAATTTAGCAGGAGGGCTTCCTGACCCTGCTGTTTTCCCGAGCGAACCACTGAGGGATATAGCTGAGAGGGTACTGAAGGAAAACTATGCGGCGGCTTTACAATATTCTCCAGCCACTGGGGTACCTGAATTCAAGAGGGAGATAATCTCTTTCCTGTCCCGGAACCTGGGTGTCGAGGCAAAGGAAGATCAGCTTCTTGTAACATCTGGTTCCCAGGAGGCCCTATTTGCACTGGCCATGTCGATCTTCAGACCTGGGGATGTGGTTTTCACGGAGAATCCAACATATTATGTTGCGGTGAGTTTATTCAAGGCCTTTGAGGCCGTCCCCGTGGGGGCACCAATGCCCTCTGGTCAGTTGGATGTCAACGTATTGGAGCGAAAGATAAAGGAGGTAGAACCGAAAAGGAGAAAGCTCATATACGTCATGCCTAACGCACAGAATCCTACCGGAGCGTCAATGACAGAGGAGACAAAGAGACACCTCTTGGAGGTGGCGGAAAGGTACGGACTACCTGTGGTGGAGGACGATCCCTACGGGATGATAAACTATGAGGGTAAGTCTCCTAGGCCACTCAAGGCAATGGATAGGAACAACCAAGTTATCTATATGTCAACCATGAGTAAGGTATTGGCCCCAGGGCTCAGGCTTGGTTGGATGATAGGAGACAAGGAGCTCGTAAATGCCGTATCTAACGTGAAGCAAGTTATAGATCTTAACACCAACACCCTCTCACAATACGTAGCGGCCTATGCCCTGAGGGGGAGGGTCATAGAAAACAATCTGAACAACATAAAAAGGGTCTACACTTCCAAGAGGAACGCCATGGTTGACGAGCTTAGGGACTCCTTCGGTGATAGGACTGACTTCGTGAAACCCGAGAGCGGTATGTTCGTCTTCTCCTTCTTCAAGGGAGTGAACACCAGGGAATCGCTGAAAGAAGCAGTAAAGAGGTCAGTGCTTTACCTTCCAGGAGATGCGTTGTACGTCTCAGATCCACGATACGATGCAGCGAGGCTGAACTTCACCTACCCCTCAGAGGACAAGATAAAGGAGGGTATTAGGAGACTAAGACAGGCATTCTACTGAGCCTGTCTTGTCTCGACCTCAATGGGGTTCCTTATGGCGTAGAGGGCTGGGCATTTTCTCTCGGCCTTCCTTATTTGTTCCCTAATGTCTTTGTCAGCGTCAACCTCAAGTACAAGCTTCTTTATGATAGGGGCATCAGACTCCACCACAACCGGACCTACGTCATAGTATAGGTGGCCTGTTACCTTCAATTTGCTCAACGTCACTCCGTCCAAGGCACACTGTATGGCCAATGTGGATGCGTAGCAGGACATTACGCCAAATAGTACATAGCTTAACGGACTGACGTGAATTCCCTGTCCTCCCAAGAGCTTGGGTTCATCGGCAGTTACTATGAACGTTGAGTGTTCTGACTTAAGTTCACCAACGAACATGGGACTTCCCTCAAACCTGAATTCCCCAGTCAGGTGTTTCTCTACTCTTATTCCGCCCTCGCCCTCAGCCTTACGTTTGGCCTGAAGGATGGCATCAAGGTCTATGTTATTTACCCTCATTCCTATTCCTCTATGGCCACGACCCTCGCTGAACTACCGCTCGCACCTTTTATTTTCAAGGGAAGAGCCACGATGGTATACCTCTTTCCTTCCTGAAGCTGCTCGAGGCCGTAAAGGTCCTCTATGATGGCTGCACCGGCGCCCAACAATAGTTTATGAACGTGAAAGTCCTTATGTTCGTAGGGTTCTATGCTGAGCGTGTCTATTCCGATCAGTCTAACCTTATGATCTAGGAGGAACTGGGCAGCGTCAAGTGTGAGCCCAGGAAATTCGTAGAGAAATTCCCTTGTGAACGCCCTCTTCTTGCTCCAGCCAGTGTTGAAGAGGATAGTGGAACCGTCGTACTCCTCTTTCCACAGTGCCTTCAGGGATTCCGCCGTTATCTCCTTTCCCCTCAACCTAGGGGTGAGACAATAGCCATTGTTTACAAGGGTGGAGAGATCCAACCCATCAACCGTTGCCCCCCTCTCATCGAAATGATAAGGTGCGTCTATATGGGTCCCAGTGTGGGTGGAGAAGGAGAGCGTCTCAATGCTATATCCGTCTCTACTTACTATTCCAGTGGGCACTATTTCCACGGTGGGATGGGTTGGCCACACCGGCATGTGGGGGCTGAGGGTTACACTTAGGTCATACACTTTCTTTCCTGCCAAGTGACATCATTAAAAATTAGTTTGACAAAAATAAAAGAGTTTCCAAATGAGGATTAGGGTGATTTGGTTCCCCAAGCGGTCTCAGGGTCACGTATTATGGTTTCGTCTCTTGAGAACCTCATGACCCTCTTCAGCCTGATCCAAGTCTCCTGACCCTCCTTACGCTCCATGTCGGATTGGTCTAGCACCTTTATGGTTGCGTCACCCACCTTTATGTGCAGGATGGTGTTAACGCCCTGGTACTCCATAGCGGTTATGGTCCCCTTGATGCAGTCGTCGCATGTATCCACTACCTCTGCGTCCTCGGGCCTGAAGACTAGGAGCTGTGAATCCTTGGAGGGCAATGTGTTTGTTGACCCCACGAATCCGGCCACAAACAATGTCCTAGGGCTACGATAGACCTCCTGTGGTGAGCCTTTCTGTTCCACCCTTCCATTATTCATCACCACCATTTCGTCCGCGATCGCCATTGCTTCAGATTGATCGTGAGTGACGTGGAGGACGGTAATACCCAATTTCCTCTGGAGCGACTTCAGATATGACCTCACCTCAACCCTAAGTTTAGCGTCCAGGTTGGAGAGCGGCTCGTCCAATAGAAGGATCTTCGGTTCCTTAACTATGGCCCTGGCCAGCGCAACTCGTTGCTGTTGTCCTCCAGACAGCTGCCTTGGATGCTTTGAGAGTAACTCCCCTATACCCAGTATGCGGGCCACCTCCTCCACTTTCCTCTCTATCTCAGCCCTGGGAAGTCCCTTCACCGTTAAGGGCACAGCTACGTTATCGAAAACGTTAAGGTGAGGATAGAGGGCGTAGTTCTGAAACACCAGTCCAATGTTTCTACTCCAAGGGGGACGCGCGGTTACGTCCTCACCGTCCAACAGGATCTTTCCCTCATCTACCCTTTCAAGTCCAGCTGTCACCCTGAGGAGAGTAGTCTTCCCCGCCCCAGAGGGTCCCAGAATAACGTTGTAGGTGGATTTCTGGAAGTCTAAACGTTCAACCTGTAGTACAGTGGTTTTACCGAAACGTTTAACCACGTTCGAGAAAGTTAAAAATGAGCTCATCCCTTGAATCCTCCTACCCTATACATCTTGTCCAATCTATTCCTCATGAAGTAAAGTAGGGCGATAGCTGGAATTAGGCTTACGATACAGGAGGCCGCCAGCTGGCCGTAGTGAACTGATTCGTGGCCCAAAGTGGCCCCAATAAATATGGAGAAGGTTTGGGCCCCGAAGGGAGGAAAAGTCATGTTGAAGGGAGAGTATGTCAACACCAGTGGGAATATTAGGGCTCCCCACGATATTAGGAAGGAGTAGAGTGCAGCTATGGCCACTACGTCTAAGCTGGAGGGAAGAATCATCCTGAAGAACGCTGAGAAGGTGTTCATTCCATCCACTTGGGCGGCTTCATCAACGTGAGCGGGGAAGTTCCTGTAGAAATTATAGCATATCCATATCACAACCGGTAACACGAAGACAGGATAAGAAAGGATCAGGGCCCACCACGTGTTGACCAACCCGATTGCGTTCATTATCTGATATATGGGGAGCATAAAGATGATGGCTGGAAGGGAGTAGAGAAAGAGGATGAAGGTAAGGAACGTCCTGCCGCCAAAGCCGTGTCTGGCCATGGCATATGCTGCAGGTGCACCAAGCAGGACAGTAATGAGGAGTACACCCGCGCCAACCGCAAGGCTTGATATAAGGTACGGTAGCCCCTGAGTGAATGCGTTGACGTAGTGTTGAAGGGTCGGCGTAAGAGTCAGAATCACTGGAGGTATATTGAAAACTTGAGCTGAAGGCTTAATGGACTCCAAGAGGATCCAGCCTATGGGGAAGAGAAGGAAGGCAGCGTAAATCACAAGGACAACTCCAACCATCCACCTTGGCGATGACCTATTTGGAAACTTGGAGCCTATCCTCTGCCACCTCGATCTCCTTGGCTCCCCACTTAACATTGCCCTTACGAAGAGATAAGCGAGGACTGTGGAGAGGCCGCTCATGATTAGGATTAACACGGCCGCGTATCCAATTATACCACCGAAGAACTGCTGATAGGAGTAGTAAGCCAAGTCCACTGCGGTCATGGGTGGCATCTGTCCCTCAGTCACGAATATTGGATCGAAGGTGAACGCGGCGAATATGAGCGTTAATACCAGAGCGGTAAGGATGTTAGGTGAAGAGTATGGGATATCCACCTGCATGAACTTCCTCATTCCCACCAGGCCATCGACGCTGGAGGCCTCCTCCACTTCCTTGGGTATGGATTTCAATCCTGCATATATTATGAGCGTTGCCAAGGGCAAACTCTCCCAGACGTCCATTATCACTATCATCCAAATATTGGTGAACCAATTTATCCTCGCGAAGTAGTAGACTGGACCGTAGAAAGGATTCAATGAGAGTTCCCAGGCCACGGCTGCAGTGACAAACGGAATGAACGATGGAATCATGAAGAGGAGAAGAAGCACCTTGGAGTCTATCCTCTTCAGGATGGACGCTAAAGGCATGGCTAGGGCTAGGTCTATGAGAGGAACAGTTATCATGTATATGAGGGTGTTTGTGATGACCTTACCAATGAAGGGATCAGTGGTGAGGTCTAGGTAGTTTGAAATCCCAGCCCACACTAAGGCACCGCTTTGAGTCTCCCTTTGAAAAGTAAGTATAATGTTCCCTATTATTGGATAGACGGTGAACACCAGGAAATACACTAGAGCCGGCAACGCCAGGGCTGCGGTCCACCTATCTATCCTGACACTCGTCAAAGTACCACCTGTTGTTGCTCTATATAAGTCATCCACTCCCTTGCGGCCGTATTTAGTACGGCCATGGCATCTGTGTTCTGACCTATGAGATAGTTGTACACCTGCTGGTTGAACTCTGGAATGAGGGTCGCAGAGAATGTTGATATCCTCGGTACAACGGCGGCCAGCCTAGGGGGTATCTCAGCGGTCTTCAAGAATGTCAGGAAAGGTGAGAGCCATGAGAGGTTAGGGTTGTGGGTTGCCTCCGCTATCCCAGTATAGGTGCCTGGAACGTATCCCAATTGTTCTATTCCCTTCTCGTACTCCTGGTCAGATAGGGCGAACGCTATGAATTGGGCTGCCACCTTGGGATCGGGGCCATATGGATTAATTCCTAGGAAAGTCGGGGCCAACCCCGTGGTCTGTCCGGGCAGAAGGGCTATTCCTAAGTTTCCAGCTATTTTGGATACGGAGGAGTTCTCGTAAATAGGAATGAAGCTGGTCCAGGCTATGAACATGGCGTAGTCTCCCGTGAGCGGGAAGTGCTCCTGTTGATCGTAACCTATTGGCTGAACGGTGGGAGACGGTTCAAATTGGACCAGTTTCTTCCATATTTGAAGTGCCTGAACTCCCGCGCTGCTATTGAAAGTTGTGGTCCATTGTCCGTTGATGTAAGCAAAATAGGAGTAGAAGCCTGGCGGTGCCGGGGTATAGCCAGGAGTGTGATCCTGTTGTTCATAATACGCTATCAGAGGCGCAGCCATGTCTATTATTGCGTGATGGGGACTGTCAGGAATGAGTAGAGCGTACTCGGCCGCGTGGGTTTGATTTATGAATGATGCCAGATCGTAGAGCTGTGTCCAGGAGGTCAGATTCTGTGGACTGAAGGGGAAACCATACTCCGACTGAAACTGTTGTGCTAGGGTGGAGTTTTCAAATATGCTCTTTTGGTATCCCAAAACATAACCAAACACGCTGTGTATGGGTACACCTACTATGGATATGACGGATCCGTTGGCCGCGTAATAATAACCGCCTGCCTGCATTTCAGAGGTGATCAGATTCGAACCATTGATTATGGGGTCTGACCCGTTCATGAATTGCTCCAGGTTCATGAGGTAGGGCGCCTCATCCGGAGCCTGCGAAGGATAGTACATTATTATCGCCGGTTGGGACGCCTTGTTCTTGAGGGTCGTTAAGGCCTGGGTTACCATGTCGCTGAAGCCCACAGGCTCTATGTTTATGATCACGTTGGGATGAAGTGCGTGAAAGTCGTTGGCCACGATGGACAGATACTGTTGCGTCTCACTACCACTGTCCACCATGATTGTGAGGGTCACCGGTTTCGCTGCAACTGCAGTGTGGGAGGCGTAGTAGGCGTAACTTCCTCCTCCTGCTATGATTATAATCACTACTATTAGGATAACTAGAGAGGTTCTACCTATTCCCCTCCTTGAGGAAGAATATGCTTTTCTCACAGGAATAGTCATGCAGTGAGGGATATAAAAATTCTGACATTTTAGAGTACGTAACCTAAATAGAGTATATAGCTCAGAGATTTATTGGGGAGATAGGTCCATATTCCATGCTGAAACCGGACTACCGTGGAGGGAAGAACATATATTCCGTAGCCCAGGGTGTGGCCAACTTCCTGGGAGTGAAGAGAGGGAACGGTAAGCCCCTTGAGTTGAGCGGGAGGAGACTTGTGTTGGTCTTATTGGACGGATTGGGTTGGTCTACCATGACCAGATCATCCTTCAGACCTCCAGCTGGAGCCTCATTGGAGAAGTTCACCACTGTATTTCCGTCCACAACATCCACTGTTTTGACCACCCTATTCACCGCCCAGACCCCTGGAGAGCATGGGGTGCTAGGTTACACCTGTTTTTCCAAGAGGGTCGGATCCACTGTCATTCCCGTGAAATATACCTTCTCAGGCCTTGGGGAGAGGGATACCCTGAAAGATCTTGGACCCTTTGAATCTCTCTTTCCAGGGGCGAAGCCATATCTAGGGGAAGCAAGCGCCAAGGCCGTAGCTTTACTGCCGCGGGGAATAGAGGGAAGTGGCTTCAATTCTGCCATGCTTAAGGGGGCTGAGGTTAGGGGATACTCAGGACATTGGGACGCATTTCAGTCCTTGGACTATGTTCTCCAGATCAGGGAATATCAGTTCGTTTATCTCTACATCTCGGACGTAGATTTTCTTTCCCACAAACATGGCCCCCTGTCCTGGGCCGCCATATCTTCCGCCTCAGAGTTGCTCTCATTAACTGCAGGACTGGCGGAAAGGTACAAAGAGTACACGTTCTTGGTCACAGCCGACCATGGACATGTGGACTCCAAGAAGGTAAATCTAAATGAAGACTCGGAGTTACTCAACAACCTGGACGTACCCCCTTATGGAGACTCAAGGGCCCTCTTCCTAAGGACCAGACAGCCCGTAAGGGCTTACCTTGAGTCCAGGTATCCACAGCTTAAGGTTTTCCAAAGGGATAGCTTTCCCGAGCTTTTCGGAGGAGTGGGACCAGCGACCGACCTTCCAGACTACGTGGCTGTACCAACGGATCAGTCAGCGTTCCTCTTCTCCCCTAAACTCAACGATCCAGAGTATCAGTCATTGAGAGGCCATCACGGAGGATTAATGGAGGACGAACTTGAGATTCCCGTGATAAAGTTCAACGCGTGAGGTGGGAAGCTTGTCAAAAAAGGAGATATACGTGGCCTATGGGGTTGATGTTGACGCCATCGCGGGTTGGTTAGGATCCTATGGAGGACAGGACTCTCCCCATGACATATCCAGGGGGGTCTTCGCAGGTGAGGTCGGCATACCTAGGTTACTCAAACTGTTCAGGAAATATGGAATAAGAACTACCTGGTTCATCCCCGGTCACTCAATTGAGACATTCAGATCCCAGGTGGAGGAAGTGGTGAAGGAAGAACACGAGGTGGGAACCCACGGCTATTCTCATGAGAACCCAGTTAAACTATCCCAAGAACAGGAGGAAGAGGTACTGAAGAAATCCTACGAATTGGTCAAGGAGCTTCAGGGGAAACCGCCTGTAGGGCATACTGCACCGTGGTGGGAGATGTCCCAGAATACCGTACCCTTATTGCTCAAATATGGCTACAGGTACGACAGAAGTATGGCGGACAATGACTTTCTTCCCTTCTACGCCAGAGTGGGTAGGAGCTGGACCAAGGTGGACTACACTAAGCCCGCCAAGGAATGGATGAAGCCGGCAAATCTGGGTACCCCGGTTGACCTGGTTGAATTCAGCGCAAACTGGTACCTCGACGACCTCCCACCCATGATGTTCGTGAAGGCCTCACCCAACAGCTACGGCTTCACCAACCCCCACGACATAGAACAAATTTGGAGGGAACAATTCGAATACCTATATAGGGAGTATGACTACGGTGTGTTTCCCCTGACAATACATCCCGACGTCAGTGGAAGGGGAGACGTCCTACTAATGCATGAGAGGCTAATTGAGTACTTTAGGAGGCATGACGGTGTGGAATTTCGCACCTACCATGAATTGGCGGAGGACTTCAGAAGGAGATTCCCTATGTCCCCCTGAGGTAGGAATCCCTTCCCTCCAACCAGTCCCTACGGATGGGACTAAATATATCCACCTCCTCAGTGTCCTCAATGGCAGTTGCCGCATGGGGGACGTTGGAAGGTATTGGTAGTACCTGACCCTCCCCTACCACTATCTTTCTTCCCTGAATTTGGAACTCCAGGGCCCCCTTGAAAACCCAGGTGATTTGCTCGCTCTCATGGTGATGTTCTGGAACGAAGGTACCCTTCCTCAAGAAAAGCTTAGCCACCATCACGTTGTTCAGATAAATTAGCCTTCTTGATATGTTTGGGGAAACCCATTCCTCCTTCACTTCATCCCAATTTATTTGCTGCATAGAGAGAGATTGTTGGTTTAGGTTAAAAATGCTCTTTAGGTGTAGGAGTAAACGTGGAAAGCCTCGCTCTTGAAGGAGGACAGGAGTAGGATTGTTCTCCCAGGAGACCTCGCATTAACTTTCTCTCCATCTAGAGAATTTTATGGCCAAGGCCGAATAAACGAGGGTCTCCACCACTAGGACCACCAGTGGGGTAATGTAGGAGCCATTCCATAAGCCGAACTGAGATTGAAGTATTAAGGCAGCAGGAGTTGACGGAGCCAGCATAAGTGGATATATGAGGGAGGGAGATAGCACGGAGGCTGGATAGTATAGGGGTGGTATGATGGTGAAGGCAACGGATAGGAAGCCCGCCAGTCCCCATGCGTATCTGACGTGTTTAAGCAGGCTGGCTATGAGGAAGGATAAAGAGGAGGACGATATCATGATCAATAATATTGAGAAAAGGGTCCAAAGAGAGTTCAACAGCGTGAACATGTGGTACACCTCCCCCAACGCAACATATGTTGCCACGCCCGGAACGGAGAAGATGAGGTTACCAAGAGTTAGTCCAAGGAGGTAATCAAGTGAGTTGACCTGGGTGGCCACCACAAGATCCTGTAGCTTTATTTCCAATCTAAGAAACGCAAAGTCCCCTATCGACGTTAGGGAGTTTCCCACAATTGTGGCCAGCAATCCGCCAAGCACCGCATATTGAATTAGGGCTCCCTTGGATATAACGTATATGAGAAACAGGAGGGATAGGGGACTGACCATGTATGAAAGGACGTAAACAGGGCCTCTCTTAAGAGCCGAGTAACCGTAGAACCAAGCAAGTGAGGCGATGAACCTAGTTCTCCTGTAACCCATAGAGAACGAAAAGGTCGTCCAGGCTTATAGGCTTGATTACGTATCCATCGCCAACCAGCTGTTTTGCCTTTTCCCTATCTAGGTAGGATATTGTTGTTCTACCAACCCTGTAGCCGTCTCCAAAGCCCTCCACCCTCACCTTGCCTTCTAGGGGCTTAAGTAGAGTTGACGACGTGCCCGTGGCCACAACTCTACCCTGATGCATGAGAACTATCTCCTTGGATAGCTCCTCGGCCTCCTCCATGTAGTGTGTGGTAAGTACGACCTGCGCCTTGAGATTCTTTACCACCGACCACACCTCCATCCTCGAAAGCGGATCCAGCCCAGTTGTCGGCTCGTCCAAGAACACTACGTCTGCATTTGAAGCCAGAGCCATGGCCACAAACACCTTCCTCTTCATTCCTCCAGAGAGCTCATCGCAGGGTTTATCCTTGAACTCCCAAAGGCCGACCTCCTTGAGGCTGGCCCTGGCGGACTGGAAGGATTCCTTGAATGACATCCCCCTGGCCGTAAGGTACATGACCACATGTTCCAGCGGACTGGCCATACCCGCCGGCTTTGCCTCCTGTGGGATACTGCATACTATTGCTCTAACCTTATTGGCTTCCTTCACCACATCGAAGCCATTCACCAGGGCCAGGCCTGAGGTGGGGGAGAGCTGAGTGGAGAGTACGCGCATCAAAGTGGTCTTTCCAGCCCCGTTCCTCCCCACTATGGTAAGTACAGGAGCGTTGGATGAGAAGGTTAGCCCCTTTAAGGCCTCAAAATCGTCGTAACTCTTCCTTAGGTCCCTGACCTCTATCATAGATCCAATTTGAACCGACCACAAAATAAGTTGAGTGATCCTCTTCCTCATGTCCCATGTCGTGACCTATGTAGGTTATTGAAATATTCACTTGGTTCTGGAGCTCCTGTGGGCTCAGATTTGTTCTGGCACTCAGAAACACTGTCACCTCATAGTAACCACTATCCAACCTAATTACTTGATGTAGATGATGGATATCCAAGCTCATCGTCTTTCCATCTCCCTCCCTTGTGAAAAGAATCAAAATGTGGACTTGAGATAAGACAGAGCTATTCCAAGAGGCACTAATCACGTAGAACCCGCTATGCTGAACTTGGAAGGGGAAGGACCAACTATAGGAGCTCTGGGCCGAGGTATGTGAAGTACCTGGTATCAACTGGGCCCCAAGGGGAGAAGTCCTAATGAGTGCGAATGCCAATACTTCACTGGCCGCCAGAGCAATTAGGAAAAAAATCAGAAGTGTTGATTTCAATTTACACCCCCATTTTAGCTGGACTCGTCGCCCTGATTATCGTCATTTCCCTGTTGATTTCCTACTCCATTATCGTGGTCATGGCCGTGGTCATGGCCGTGTCCAACAGGGTGAAGTATTAGGAAAGGCAAGTTTGTGACATTGGAAGGACCTTGAGGTTGATGTGCTACCTGGTAGTAAAGTACTATATTTATATTATATGTTCCGTTACTTAGGTAAAATACTGCTGAATGTAGCCCCTCCGGTGATAGAACAACTTGATTGTCACCTATGTATACTATTATAGTAAAGTTAGAGAATAGATTATCAAAGAGTTCGGAATGCAGCAGATTGATCGAATAGTTGCCTGAATGTGTTAAAGTGATGGTAGCGTTAGTTGTATAATTACCCATCTGTCCTGCACTGAGGTTTCCTAGGTTTAGATAGGCGGGGATTATGGTTGCCTGTTGCTCACTGGCTGACGGAATATGAAAAGAAATGTAAGCCAGTGGGCCGTATCCCATTACGCCTGCGGCTGTTGCTCCCGCGCCCGCTCCCAGAAGGAGGAGGGCGATTGCGAGTAGAGTTGTTTTCATGTTTCTCTGATGGTCTACTATGCGTTTTCCACCTTATAAGGATGACAAGCGGAACGAAATATAAATTCACATTTCACTGAGCGGAATTTCAGTTATTTGTATCTCAAGATGATAGCAAGGAAGTTTCTCCCACATTATATAGTGATTTTGAGAAAATCCATATTAAATTTGGGCTAACTTTCCAATTAACAATATTAGGAAGGTTTCGCTATCTCTTTTCTAAAGAGGTAAATGAAAACCATAAGTGACGCGGTATATATGATGCCCAGGAGCTCGAAGGAGAGATAAAGATTGCCCTCAGAGAAGAGGTATCCTGACACTGAGGGACCTGCTACCCTTATGTAAGAGTTAATTGTATCCAAGAAACTGTCTGCTCTAGCTATCTCCTCTTTACTCACGGAGCTTGTAAGCATTGTTAAAATTATTGGATTGGTAAGATTAGAAAGTACATTCCTGATCAGATAGAGGGATACCGCTATGGGGACTAAAGGTGAGAAAGGCACGAGGACGGTGCTTAGTGTCTGAAATGAAAACATGACTGCCACGGACCTGGCGCCACCGAACTTTTGTCTAATTGTGGGAGCCAATTGTAACATACCCGCAACCACTACGGAGGATATTATAGATATAATTGATATGATCTCCTTGTTTAAATCATACCTCAGATGCCACCATAGGGAGAACAAAGGCAAAACTAGCCCAGCACCGAACCCTATTATCCATTGAAAGGTGAATCTGGAAACCTTTCCTATGGAGGGTATTCCGAGCTCCAGTCTTCCGGTACCCCTATAATCCTCTCTGATTGAGGCGAAGAGAGCCGCTGAAGCCAGTAGTACTAAGATTTCCAATTGAAAAACTAGAGAATAGGGGAGAAAACCGGTCATGAGGTAACCTGCTACTCCAAGAAGTATTGCAGTGGTTGAGGCGACACTGAAGGCCCTGGTTCTGTCCTCCGCTTTCTCCACTAACAGTGCTGTGATTGTGCCTCCCTTACCGAAGGTGAAAAAAATAGGAAATAAATAGTAAATTTTAGCATAGTAGAATATGGCGACAAGGACCGCATAAAGAAGAGAGAGGGAAGTGATCGACTTTCTCCTTCCCCACGCGTCGCCGGCAGCTGAGAAAAAGTAAACCATGGTGGAATTAATTAAGTAACCTAACGAATAGAGGACACCGATCAGAAAGGGTGATAGCCCCTTAGATAGAAAGAAGAGTGGTATCGCAACGCTGTTGGCGCTGGAGCAAAGGGCCGGTAATCCAAACGCCAGCGCAAGGATTAGGACTTCCCGCCTCAACGAATAGATGATGACTTCTTTTCTAAAAAAGATTAGTCTGTACCTACCATTGCATCTATTTCCCTCAACACGTTGTTTTCGACTTCGGCGTTCCAAATCATTTCGGGTACGTCCACCAAAAGGAAAAGTTCAGAGATTAGGACGGCTTCAATCAGGGTGATCCCTATGCGCTGGAGCCATTTACCTACACCAATAGTCACCTTAAAACCGTCATTTGTTTTAGAGAAGAGAATGGAGAGGGACCTGTCCGCGGCGAATATGTCCCTAAGTATACCCGCCTTCCTTGCCTGAAGGAGAACTCCGTTATCCGTTTTTGCCACCTGGGTCTGCCACCCCTGGGACTTCAATCTCTCGGCCAAGGAGTTGGCCAACTGATCCAGATCCATGTCCCTATGATAGACTTTCTCTTTCTTCAACAAAGCCATAGAACCAGGGCAATTCCTACAATAATAAAAATTTCTCAAAGCTTTCGGTCATTTTACTTACAGAAAATTAAAAATTAATCTAAGTATAGAGCAATGGGTTCATGCGACAATTCTACACGGAAAAAGAAGGGAGGACCAAGGACAAAAGTCATGGATAGCGTTGGCGGACATGACATAAAATCTGAGGAGTGGAAAAGATTAAAAGATCAAGGCTGCATTATTATCCTCTAAGGTGACAAAGACATGCAATACAACACCGTGTTCAGAGGAGTCGCCTACACAATAGTGGAGGGCGACGGTGCTGAGGTCCTCCTACTTGAGGGTAAACCCATAGCGGCTACATGTACGGACCATGGGTCCCATCAACTTGGTGACCTCAGGTGCCCGCGGGTATGGAGGTTGCTGGAGGACATGAGCTACGACTTGTGAGCTATGGCCGCCAGCTCCACCCTTGCCCCGCGAGGTAGAGCTGAGACCTGCACCGTTACCCTGGCAGGTGGCTCCTTGAAATATTTCTCATAAACTTCGTTATATCCTTGGAAATCGTTCAGGTCTATCAAATAAACGAAAGTCATGACCACATCCTCCATGGAGGCTCCCGACTGGGCTAATACCGCCTTCAGATTTTCCATAACCCTCTCTGTCTGTTCCCTTATTCCCCCCTTGACTAACTCATTGGTTTTTGGATCTATTGGAATCTGCCCTGAAACGTAAATTATCCCTCCTGACTCTATGGCCTGAGAATAGGGACCTATTGGAGCCGGAGCCAAATCGGATCTTATTGATCTCTTCATACTCCCATCTTCCCTCTTGTAGCCTTTAAGTAGAGTAGGTAGTGGAGGGCCAACAACAGATCCCTCTCAGTAATTATACCCACCAGATTACCCCTCTCCATCACTAACAGGGATCCTATCTTTTTCTGGACGAGGGTGGTGGCTACCTCCTGCAGGGTGGCGTCCGGTTCCACCGCTATGACCCTGTGATTCATGGTGTCAGCCACCTTAGCTGAAAGAAGCGTTCCAGGATTGCCGTTCAGCAGGGCCTCCGTTATTTTCTTGAGCACGTCGGCCGCCGTCAACATTCCAACTACCTGCCCCTCCCTCACCACAGGAAGTCTTCGGAAGCCACGGCGAACCATTCTGGCCGCTGCGTCGATCAGTGGTTCTTGCTCCTCCACCGTACTGACCTTCTTAGACATGAAGTTTGACACATGTAGCACTTCAGGAACGTCCCTGTAGGCCAGGAGAAGCTCCCTCTCCGTAATAAGCCCCCGAGGTCTCCTCTCCCTGTCCGCCACAGGAAGTGAACCGAAGTTTCTGGCCACCATTATGCTGAGGGCATCCATCAGGTCATCATCGAGGGAAACGGTTATTGGATCTCTACTCATGACCTGGGATATTCTGATGGAGGCCATTGAGGAAACTTCCCTCTCCCTGCAGCCCCCAGCGCAGTTCGAGACGAAGAACGAAATTAGGTCCCTTGTGGAGACTATCCCCTTGACCACCTTATCCGCCACTATGACCCTCCCTATTCCCCTATCCCTTACCTTCCTTAGGGAGGTGAGGATCATTTCTTCAGAATCGGAGATTGGGGGATCTGGGATCATAAGCGTACTGATCTTCATGTGAGAATTTCATGTTTCCAGCTATTAAAGGAACTAGGAGAGCCAAAGCTTTAACCCAGAGATCTTCCATGAACAAGTGAGACTTAAGGTCGTTCTTCCTAGCTTGGTGGTGATAGTACTTGTAATTGTGATTTCCTTGATGGTTCTATCCTCGGCTATGGAAAGCTTGTCAGGTTTTCACAGAACAACGTTCCAAACATCCAGTGGACCGTTCGTCCTGGACGGACTGGATGCTGAAAAGTGTGTAAGTGTAGTATATCAAAGGGATAACTCAACGCTAAGTGGGTACGTTGTGATCTTTCAGAACCAATCAGCTGCACAGAGGTTCATGTCTAACTACATTTCACAAATAAACGAGTCTAACGTTACTGAAATTCAGCTATTGGGCAACATTGTTAAGCTATACACATTTCCCAACGGAGGTTACACAATTGTCTCAGTTAGAGGTAACGCTTTCATAGTTGCGGCATCTTATAGGGTTGACCTGTCCACATTAAAGGAGTTCTATGATCTACTTGTAAATAGATATGTAAGTTGAGATCGTCTATGATCTTTCATGGGAAAGTTCAATGGTGCCTAACAACCATCTCAGCCCTTGGAGGAGGGATTGGTCCCTTCACGTCGTCCAAGAAGAGATAGAAAGTGGAGGCAGTGGCCCTGCTGATCGCTGCTACCAGTAGTAGAATCCTTATTGACATATCCTGCCCTAAGGATGCTAAAAACAGCGACGAAGCGCCTCCCAACACTCCACCAATTAGGGCCCCAAGTCCGGCAAAGGCATTATACATGGCTATACCTCTCCTCTTGTCCTCCACCTTGTCGAAGAGATATGAGTAATATGCGGTGGATGAAACCGAGTTTGTGAAGCCTGACATCAGTTGAGCTGCGTATATGTCGTATACTGAGTTCCCCAAGGCATAGGTCAGGGGGAAAGTGGTCAGTCCCAATCTCCCCAGGAACATCATCTTCTTCCTACTTCTATCCACAAGTCCTCCAATTTTCCTCTGTAAGATGAGGGTGGAGGACCCGGCCAGCACAGAGGTTAGGGCCACCTCGAGGGCGTCCATATGATATACATACACTTGTGCCAGAGGGAACAGGGGCCAGGCGAAGGCCCAAGTTGCGTTGAAGGCTGCAGTTATCCCTAGGAACTTCCACATTCTTGGTTTGGAGATCTGGGACTTCCTGGTTTCCGTCACATCCTCCCATCTATACGCCAAGGCTCCATTTAGAAGATATAGGGCCCCAGAGGCAATAAAGAATGGAGAAAAGTCTGAGTAACTGTTCTGCACTGTCAGTCCAGTGACAAGCGTGGCCACAAGTCCACCAATCGAAGAGTAGAAACCATATTCGGCTAACTTTCTTCCTCTGTCCCCGACGCTATATTTCTCCAACATTATTAACCATCCGAAGCTTGACACACCTGAGAAGCAGGCTATTGCCACATAGGTGATCACGTAATAGATTGGTGAACTGAGACCTAAGACAACCATTACAAACCAAAGTATACCGATTGCCGTGTCGGCCAAGAGAACCAACTTCCTGGGAGATGTCCTGAAGTTGGTGAGAACCAACTGTACAATTGAAGAAAAGAAGGTGTTAGCTGTGGTCACAAGGCCCAGCTCCACTCCGAACACGCCCAATATTGCAGCCAGGAAGCTGACGAAGGGTTGAGTTAGGCTCGAGGCCAACGTCTGTAGTACAGCATACGTCCTTAGCTTAGCCACAAAGATGTGCTGACTCTCTTTTCAATTAAAGGATTAGATGACTAATTGCAAGAGTGAAGTTAAAACAGCAAATCCACGAAGTCAATCATTCCATCTCCTGTAATCACAACGGCATCTTTCGGTTTCTTTCCACGCAGTTTTTTACACCCCACGCGTTTTCCATTACCATGTCTGAGAAATTAGAGGAGCACCTTCTCAAGGTGGAGGGAAGTGGTGTCCAATATGCGGAGCTAAGGTATCATAAGACCTTCAGTTCCCAGATAACGACGCTCAACGGGATTCTCATAAGTAACGAACAGGACTCCTCCTCTGGATACTCCCTGAGAACCTATAGAGGAGGTCAGATGGAGTTCTACTCCAGGGACTCAAGTCCCCCTGAGCTGGAATCCACTCCAGTGGGAAGGAGCTGGGAGGAGGGAATTGACCTGGAAGGCGGTGAGGGGAAGATATCTTTCTCTTCCTCGGAGAAGATAAGGCCATCCGACGTGAGCCTAGAGGAAAAGCTAAGCCTACTGAGAGAAATAAAGGAAGAGGCCTTCGCCCTAAGACTTTCCACCAAGCTCGAGAGACTGGTGTTAAGCTATTGGGAGGGAGTGGAGGAGAAGGAAAGCCTGAACTCCTTGGGTTTAAGGATGACCTCCAGAATTTCAAGAATAGGAATATGGTACTCCTTCACCCTTAAGGATGGAGATAAATACGTCACTGCATCCCTTGAGGAGTTCGGTGGTTCTGGGGGATTTGAACTATTGAAGGGATGGAACGTAAAGGAACGTATACTGGATAGGATCTCCTCCTTGGACTCCGTTGTAACCAAAGGCAAGGCTCCATCCCCTGGAAGAAAGGACGTAATAGTCAGTGGTATGATAGCTGGGATAATAGCCCATGAATCAGGAGGGCATCCATTCGAGGCAGATAGGGTGCTTGGGAGGGAAGCAGCTCAGGCAGGCAAAAGCTACCTGAGCCAGGAATGGATCTCGAAGAAGATGGGAAGTGATACAGTCACTCTAGTTGACGATCCCACGTTGGAGGGAAGCATGGGGTTCTTCCAGGTAGACGATGAGGGTGTAAAGGCCAGAAGGAAGTTCCTGATTAGGGAAGGTAAGGTGGAGGAGATGCTCCATAGTAGGCTAACGGCCCCGAGGTGGGGGGTGAGAAGTAACGGTTCCACCAGGGCAATGGACTACGAGTCGGAACCTCTCATTAGGATGTCCAACACCTTCTTTCTTCCGGGGAAAGCCAAGTTCCAGGATCTCTTGGATGGAATAAGGAATGGCGTATTCCTAAAGTCCTACATGGAGTGGAACATAGACGACTTAAGGTGGGGGCAGCGGTACGTTGGTTTGGAGGCCTATGAGGTAAAGGACGGAGAAATAGGTGAGCCGGTGAAGTTCCCCGTCCTTGAATCAACGACGGGAGAGATATATTCCTCCATAGACATGGTTGACGATTCATTAACATTCTACCCTGGAACCTGTGGGAAAGGGGAACCCTCCCAGGGAGTTCCGGTGTGGTTCGGTGGACCCAACATGAGAATAAGGAACGTGACCATAAAGGTGATGGCCCAATGAACTTCGACGGTGTGGAACATTACAGTGTACTGGAGTATCAGTACAAGAGACTGATGATCAAGTTCGCCTCCAGTGCCGTCACCGTAACTCAAAGATGGGACTCCAGAAGCTTCAGCGTCATCCTGACCTCAGGAGATAGGACCGCCATTGCTACAGGTAGGGGGAGCGTGGAGGAGGCATTGGAGGAGGCAAAGAGGAAGTTGCCCTACTCTGTCACCCCCTACCCAGTCAGGTTTCCCAAGGATGATAGGAAGATCTTGAGGAAGTCCGTGGACAGCTCCATAATGGAATCGTTGAAGGATCCTTCCAAGCTAGTTTCCAACTTAATGAATAAGTTCGAGGTGGAGACGGCAGGAGCCGTGGACCTGGTGTACGTCAAAAGGAAACTGATCACCTCAGGGGGATTCCAGGGTGAGGAGGAAGGTACCTATACCACTGCCTACTTCAGGGCCTTTCACGGGGAGAGGAGCGGAAGTTGGGCTTGGTCTGGAAACACCCTAGACCTTAACTCCATAAATGACGCAGTGAAGAGAGCTTCCCACTATTCTCAAATAGATGGTCAGATTAACGTGGACGATGGAAAGTATAACGTGATCCTATCGCCCATGGTTTTCTCGAACTTGATGAACGTGGTGGGCTGGATGTCCTCCGCAATGGCGGTTGAGTTGGGAAACTCCATCTTCATGGACAGTAAGATCGGAAGTAAAGTGGGGTCATCCTCCTTCACCCTCTCAGATTCGCCCAGGTCTCAATACTTTGGGACTTGGGAGTTCGATGATGAGGGCGTACAGACCTACAATAAACCCATCGTTAACAACGGAGTCCTCTCTACACTCCTCTACAATAGAACGTTGGGAGAGAGGAATGGAGGCGGAAGCACGGGTAACGCTGGTTGGATCTTCCCCCGGCCGTGGAGCTTGGAAGTGGGCGCTGGGAGCGTAGATGAGGGGTCGCTCCACTCTGGCGGGAACCTTCTGTTCAATAACAACTGGTATACGAGGATGCAGAACTACGTGGAAGGTACGTTCTCCACTGTAGGTAGGGACGCAATAGTGGTACTTAAGGACGGAAAGGAGGTTGGAGTAGCTAAGAGGTTGAGAATAGCGGACAGTATCAGAAGAATTATGGAGAATGTGGAGGTCCTATCTAAACAGAGGTATCCCATAAGATGGTGGGAAGTGGAAACTCCAACGTTAAGTCCGTTCGTTTTGGTCAAGGATGTGCACGTGACCAGGGCCTCCTAGAGCTTAGCTAAGAGGCCCATTTTTCCAATCCTCCAGATATAATATCTCTCTATGAACCTCTTCATGAGAGTCCTCAATGGAGACTTCTTAACGCTCTGATACGATCCACCCCACGGTACATTACTTCTAACGTGCACCCCGAACTTACCGAAATCTAGAATGTTGATGAAGATCGGACGCAGCGCAAGTCCTTTACCTAGGGCATTGGCCCCAGCGATCGCACCTGTTCTCATGGCTAGTTCGCCTAGTTTTGGGCCTTCAATCAGGTCTCCAGCCACGTAAGTATCACGATCCACTGAGAGGTCTGCCTTGGGCCTCATGAAGGACCCCACTAACTCATGTGGTTCTGGTGCCGGAAGTTCTTTCTCGCAGGACTCGCTCACCTTTACTCCAATTTCTTGGAGTGAATTGGATACAGCCTCCTCAACCCTTTTCCCTAGCCAGGACAGTGGTGAACCGCAATACTTTGCGGAAAGCCCCCTGGACCTTAAGTAAAGAACTGCCTGGAGGGCAATATACTCATCATAGATGTATTGTGCCCTTAAGGACGGGTGGGAGGAATTCCTAAGCTCCTGCAGGACTTGGGTGATCTTGGGTCTCCTACATCCCAGTGCCAATATCATGGAATCCCCCTCCAACTTCATTCCATCCAACTTTACCCATCTTCCCTTCATGTCAAAGTCCTTTATTTCGCCCATAATGGTCCCTTTGGGAAGAGGGGCCTGGTAAGGGGTGGGCTTGAGCAGATTCCTAAGGTAAGCAGTGTAGAAGGTGAAGTATGGTGAATCGGCAATAAGGGTCCCTTTGGGAATGGAATAGAAGGCGTTCAATCCAGCGTACCCAGCACCCAATATGAGAACCTTCCCTCCACCCATATCCTTCAGCAGGGATGTAGGAAATTTAAGGTTAGGTGAGCAGGAGCAGAAGAATTCTTAGACCTAAAGTGAAACTTGTTTTCATTGGAATTGGCATATAGTGAGGAAAGGGAGCTGAGGCCTTGGGCCAAAGTTAAGACAGTCCAACCCAAAAGAGTGAAGGAGGAGGAGGTTAGATTCATCGTAGATAAGGTTGATTTGGCCTATGTTCCAGTGCCCCTTCTCCCTCAACTGGGAGAGATCAGTGTTCTATCAAATGGTGCAGTGTTTGCGAAAGGCATGTCGTTAAGTAGACTTAGGGATGGGAAGAGATTGCTCGTACCAAGCTCTCATTCAACCCATTATTACCTTGCGAGGATATTAACAAACGAGAGGTGGATTCCAACCCAAGACGAAGCCCTCGCTGACGCCAGGGTTCAGGAAGAGGAAGGCGATTTAAGTGCAATGTGGAGAGCAAAATGTGGTGACTTACCTATTCCCATTAAGGTAGTGGTAACTACCAGGCTTGAGCAAAGGAAGGCTCTGGAGGTTAAAGTGGAACTGAGAAGGTCTGCCTCGGCCTTGGAACTCGAGGATCCGCTTACCAAGGAGATGGGGTTGAGGGGGAGGAAGGCATTGCAGTGCATGCTAGATCTCTGTGCTCCCCTATGTGGGAGGGCAAACTTCATCCTTCTTTGAGGGTTATGGCCTAGAGTGTGTCGATGGTGTCATCAAGGATTAGGTAAATTAACAAGCCTATCTGCCAAGATCTATTAACTCACCACAATCCGTTTAATTCGTGGGAGCGGAATAACGTTCTGAAGGGAGAGATAGTTTATCCTGACAAGTGACGACACTATGGACTTGATGAACCCTTTGACAAACGAGTATACAACATACTGAAACCCTCCCATTTCTAGGCAGGAGTGGGATTCCCTTTATAAAAGAGCGATCAGGGACCCTCTGAAATCTCAGGGAAGCAATGCCTACACAACTACCCTACCTCAAATCCTCTCAGAATCGGATGAGAATCCGAGTCATGAGAAAACTAACCTTATAAAGAGTTATTAAAAATTAAATATGTTTCTAACCCCAGGATACCGAACCACCTGATGACCCTGAACTTCCGCTTGAGCTGCTGGATCCTGTGGACCCTCCAGAACTGCCAGAAGATCCTGTGCTCGATGATGTAGATCCGTTGGATGTGCCACTTGAAGTTGTGGAGGTTGAAGTTGTGGAGGTCGTGGTTTTTCCTGACGTGGTGTGAGCTGAATGGGAAGAAAGAGCAGATGCGACTATTAGCCCACCTGACACTAGGAGTACTAAAACTGTTACTGCCAGTATTGCCAACTGTATTGGTTTCATCAACTGAGCATAGGTTCAACTTTTAAATAGTTTTGCCAAAATTGGTTTGATCGATAGAGGAACTACTGTTGAAGCGACCAGCGCATCTATATCCAACCATAACTGTAGTGTTGAAGATGAGACCAAAGTGGAATATAATCCATATAAGGCCAACGCTCCCGCCCCCACAAAAACGACGGATGGGACTATTCTCCTTATAAGAAAAATGGAAGTGAGAAAGGTTATGGTTAGGGTGAAGTAGAGTAATGTCACCGAGGGGGCAATTGTCAGCTGATAGTAAGTTGAGGGGAAGGGCAATCCGATTAAAACGGTTACCACGAAGAGCAATAGAACAAGCCTGAACCAACGACTTGACTTGAGACCCTCCTTAAATAGACCCTTAAGGGAGACGAACTCCGCTATTACTAGGGCCAGGGCAGAAAGGGAACCAAGTGGAGTGAAGTAGGAGGGAGGCAAAAAAAGGGAGCCGGAGACCATTAATCCAGAGGCCACCAGGAAGGAGTAAAGAGCGTAGCTGGGTTTGGCAGGTCTGGAGAAAGGTATCAACGTTATGCAGACTATCAACAGGGCCGATGAAAGGGGTGCGGAGAAGTTAAGCGGAGAGAAATTGGTAACTGGATGAAATCTCCATCCCAAAGGAAGCGACAGAAGGATCTGACCTATTCCAAGAACCAGGAGGGAATGGTAATCATAGTCTGTCAGAATCAGAACTAAGACCATGGCTGCCAATCCTAACGTGGCCAGGTAGAAGTAAGATCCTTCTAAGTTAAGTAGCCAGTAGGTTATGTAATCTAAAGTGTAGGAAAGGTATAGAAAGTAGCTACCTATCCAGCTCGCCAATTGAACTTTACCCGCAAGAGGAGATACTTTCCTCACATAGCCATATAGTCCTTCAGAAGTCCACTGGGTCTTCAAAAGAAGGAAAACTGAAACGGCGATCAGAGAAGTCAAAGCTATCGCTTCCGCCGTGGTCAGCAGACCCTGGTGTAGAGATGCCATACCCATGGGAGCCACGCTGGACAAGGCGAAGCCTAAGGTGAGAAGCTGCTTCCTACTCACGGGGAGGCTTGACCTCCTAAAGGAAATAAGAGTTAATTAAAATTCTTGATAGACCCTAAAGGATGGGACCCATTGGAATAAAAAGATAAGATGATACTTTCATTGCATTATTTTCTTCTAAATCGGTAACTTCTAGCAATGGTAGATCCTTCAGCGTCAAATTTAAAGGACCTGCACATGAAAGGACAATGTCGGCAAATATTTATAAAGACAAATAGTGAGGAGAATTCTAATGGATAGGGAAAAAGTAATCAGAATAATAATTGGGCTACTGTCATTCGCTTGGGCTACTTATCACGTCTTCGTGGGGTATAACTCTGCGACCTTTGCGGCAAGCGTCACGGGCAAGGCATCCTTCGTTTTCGCCGAGTACTCTGAGTACTTTGGTTTCGCTGCAGCCCTCTACATATTCGCTGGGTACGAGATAATAAACGGAACGAGAAGACTGATACCTCTAATTTACCTTCTATATGTGGTTAACCTTCTTTTAGCTGCGATAGCCTATGGTGTGAGAGGACCCCTGCTAGGACAGCCTCTGCCATTCAACCTAATAGTTGCGCCAGCTCTGGTGCTGGACATGTCCCTTGTGGCACTGACAGCTTTGCTCTGGATGAGGTCATATGTCGGCGTCAGATAGGATACCCATTGGAAACAGAGGACTTATTACGACAATGCTTTCTTCTCCCCATTTGACCCTATCCACAACGGCCCACTTTTCAGTTCTGGGGTCCAGCTCATCGCTAGCAATTATGTACCCTAGAGATGATCCCTCCAATCTGAGACCGAGCGAGGACCTTTTCGTCTATCAGCTCCTAGGTCCCTCAATAGATGGAAACGGTATAACCTACAGTTTGAAGGAGAACAAGAAGGGTGGCCACAGGTACGACATCGCTTTCTCCCTTTCTCAAAGGTATCTTACAGTAATTGTCTCCTGGACCCAGGCATCTGGGTTACTGAAATCTCCCCATGTGGAGCCAGGACATTTATTACAACATATAGTCTCAGGTATATCTTTGATAGGACAGGAGTTTCCGACGGACCAGACGAAGTCCGTTCCCTCCTATCTAAAGGTGGAGGAATGGGAGATCGATGCGTCCAAAGTATTGGAAAGGCTGAGAGAGCTAGTAAACTCAAGGGCCACCGCTGCCCTGAAAATAAAAAACAAGGATGTTAAGGTACGACTTCTATTGTCAGACGGGGAGGTAACGAGGTCTGAGATGGAAGCTGGAAGTGAGATAGTTAAGGGCAATGAAGTATTGGCCAAACTTCTATACCTTAACGGACAGCTTAAGATCTCAGTTGTGTGGGTTGATAGACAAGGCCTCAGAGAAGCCCTGGAGAGTACGTTGTCAGACTGAACTTTTGATGAAGTCCCTATCTAATATATCAGGAAAGGAATTCGTGAGAATTCCCAAGTTCCTCTCCTTAGGAAGAGTTGACATCAAGGGTCTGGATCATTGGTTAGAGTGGCGAGAGGGGAAGCTGAGAATATTGACAAATGCGTTGAGACAGCCTGAACTATATCTATGGCCCAACGAATCTCCTAAAGGGGATTGGCTGTTTCAGAGGGGGGAAAAGCTGATTCTCATCTCTGAGGGTAAGGAAAGTGTAGTGGATGAGGAAAATGACACTAAATTCGTAAGAGTGGGAGAGGAGATTGAAAAAATAAGGCTACTGGATAGACCTGAGTTCAAAGGGGAAAGGTTTGATGGCCTAATGGAAAATGGAAAGGTAACGGTCTTGACGGGGAAGAAGGTGGTTGCGTTCTCAGAGGGAAGAACCTGGGAAACCGATGGAGGAAAGGTCACCATAAGAGGAGACTACGTTTCCGTAACCAGAGAAGGATACACTGAGGTCTGGAGAGGGGGACAGGTCTTCAATCTCGATGGTGAAGGTTATGTTTTGGGAAGGAATGAGAAGGGTTTAGTCTTCAGGGAAATTGAAGGTATCATAAGGGAAGAGGGAGGAAGGGTTTTGGGTGTCTGTACAGGTGAGACCTTCCTCTTAGGAGAAGGGGAGAGAACGTTAATATGGTGCGACGGTTCGGTGAGGCTTCCCCTAAAGGGGGGATGGAGGGAATTGGGAAGATCCCCTATGCCCCTTTCATGCAGTTGTGGAAATAATTACGCGATCCTGGCAGGGGAGGAGACAACTGTGATTGATCTGTTCGAATTGCACTCCTTGGTGAGATTGAAACAGATCCACAGATCCGCTGTCGATGACAGAAGGGCGTTCGTGACCACCAAGAACGGAGAGGTTGCCATACTGGATTTGGTGGAGGGTGAAGATGAACCGATCAAGATACTGTCACAAATGGGTGAGGGAAGGGGAGCTAAAGTTAGAGTAAGAGGAGGAATGGGTCAGGTGGAGATAAGAGGGGACCTATTGGAAATTGGAAGAGAGGAGGGACGAGATATCATTCTAGAGGTAGAACCGTTGTGGCTGGAGGGCGGAAAGGGAGAGGTGGTGGTTTCTAATCCCTTTTGGTCTTTCGGGGAGGAGATATGGTTGGATGGGGCCTCTCCTAAGCTTGAAATAGGTGACCTTAGGTTACTGGTGGCTAAAGAAGGGAAATGTGTGGAAGGGGAAGGAAATGCATTAATTGAGGGAAAGGTAACGTACTCAATACCAGGAGGAAAGGGATGTACCTTGGTAATAGACGGGGATGGGGGAAGGAAAGAGATTACGCTGAAGGGTGAGGGGGAAACATTATTTGCCTTAGTGGGGAGGAAGTTCGACCTGAAACAATCGGACATAAGATTTACGCTGTTAAGGATGGGAAAAGTAATAATGAGGGAGGTCAGGCTTCTCACTCCCGTCATTGTGGACAGACCTAAGGTCCCGTCCGTGAGGACAAAGAGCAGAAAGGGAAATATGGAGGAGGAGAGGGAGGTGTGGTCTGACGGAAGATTTGTCTGGACAAAGGTGACGAGAGTGCCCGTCGACTACATAGGCGTGTTTTTTGGCAAGGTGGGGGAGTACTCTGAACTAATTGGTGCAGAGATCACAGAGGGCCCTCAACTAGTAGAGAAGGATGGAAGGGAATATTTGATTGTTGGATTGAGGGATCCGGTGAAGGGGATAAAACTGGAATCCACCGGCACATCTCTAATTGTGCATGTGGACTCGGAGAAACCAGTGGAGGTGGTTCACGGTCTAAATTCCGCCAGAGGGTGGAAGAAACTTGAGGTGCCAATGGATCCGATTTTTCCATGGGTAAAGGTTAGGGCCTTCGATCAGGGTTTAATATGGGAGAGGACAATTAAATTGCCCAACGAATTGACACTCCTAACAGCAGTTAGGGCTGGGAGAGCTCTAGGTAGAGAGCTTGAAAGTTACGGTCTCCTCTGAGATATTTTTGTCGCAGAAATTTACGTGCAGCCAAAGGTATTGGAAGAGTATCAGGTGGCCGGCGCCACCGTGAAAATAATTGAGGATGAGGAAGGTGGAGTATATCAAGTGGAGGAACCTTCCCTCACCCAAGATGAACTTAAGATAGAAGAGGAGTCAATGGAGGAGGTATATAGGTCTGACGTAAATGATGTGGAGGAAGCACTGCTTAGGGCTGTGGTGAAAAGATCCAAGGATCCCAAATCCGTGGAGAAGATAGTATATGACCTAAGGAGCAAGACCTTCTACGGTAAAATAACCGTTCCCATGCTTGATCCTGACATAGAGGAAGTGGAGTGTGCCGGACCTGGAAGGCCTGTGACTGTAATACATAGGAGACATTGGAGACTGGGCAGATTGAGAACCAATATAATTTTTTCTGAAGATATGGAAATATTACGTTTAATCCAGAGGGCAGCTGCCAGGGTCGACAGGAGCGTGTCGTTGGCAAGACCTTACGTTGAAATTTCACTTCCCGAGGGGCATAGGCTAAGCGCCACCATATCCTCAGAGATTTCAATTCCTGGTACAACATTCGACGTGAGAAAGTTTCCGCAGGAACCCATGACAATAGGAAGGCTGGTAAAGGAGGGTACAGTCACTCCCCTCCAAGTAGCCTACCTGTGGTATCTCATGGAGTTCAAACCATTTATGATAATCCTGGGATCAACGGGGAGCGGAAAGACCACCCTATTGAACGGACTTCTTAATCTTCTGGACAGTAGGCTCAAGATAGTTACCATAGAGGAGACACCAGAGGTCAACCTTTCCACTGATAACTGGGTCAGACTCATTTCAAGAGACAGCAGTGACCAATATAGGGTTACCCTAGCTGAGCTGGCCAGATTGGCCCTACGGTATAGGCCAGATTTCCTGGTAATAGGGGAGGTAAGAGGAAGGGAAATAGAGGCACTCGTTCACGCCTCAGCCTCTGGACATGGGTCACTGACCACATTTCACGGTGCTAGACCCGCCGATGCGGTAACTAGAATCTTGGATCTTCTGCCCAAGGAAGTGGCCACCATATTCCTGCAGAATGTGTGGGTCATGCCAGTAATGACCAATAATAACGGAAGGAGACTATCTAAAATCTATGAGGCGACAAGATTCAATGGAAAAGTGAAGTTCCTTGAGGTCATGGATGAGTCAGTAACCGATGTTTCCACCTTAACCAATGTTTCCCCTAGACTCAAATGGATAACCAAAAACATGAATTTGACCGTGGCCCAGGTGGAGGACGAAATCTCCTTTAGGGAGGAGATCATATCGTCAATGGTTCAACGAAATCTAATGGATCAAACTTCGGTTTCACGTTATTTGAGGCAGGAAATGGGGAGAAGGAATGAGGTTAAGGTCCTCCGAACTGCTTGAATCAAAGGTAAAATGGTACGCAGAACTCCTGGGGGAAGATCTAGGGAAATTGAGGAGATTGGAGGGCAGAATTCTTCTGTTCATTCCTGTGGTTGTCACGCTTTCCGTTATTCTTTCAATTTTCTCTAAACTTTTTCTATCTCTTCTTTTCCTTTCTGTTTTTCTATATTTCTACATCCCAATTGAGCTTTGGGCTAGGTCATCGGAGTTAAGTAGCCGTCTCACCATTCAGATTCCATTTTTCACCATATTGGCATATATGAACTCCAGAATTGGTAAAGGGATACTTAGGTCACTCAAGGAAACCAGGGAGTTCAGAGGACTAAGGGAATTGACCAGGGAATACGATCTGACATTAAGGTACTCTAAGGTCATGCGAACTGGGACGTTTGAAGCCCTTACTAGAAGGGAGCAAATTCACGGTAGGGATTCACTGGGCAGGCTGCTCTCCAGGTATTTATCATCTCTTAGAAGGGGCGACGAGAGCGAGGTTTTGGGAAAGATCATGGAGGAGTCGTTAAATGGTATGCGAGAGTCGTTCCAGCAGTACGCCGAAAGGGCTGGTGACCTAGTGGAGATAAGTTTCACTCTACTTCTTCTTCTCCCAGCCATGCTAATAGCGTTCTCCTTACTTTCAGGACCTAACTCCATCATGCCTTACCTTCCGCTTCTCTCTCTTCCCGTTCTCATTTTAATAGCGGAGAGTACACAGCCTAAGGTAATTGAAAGTAAGATGGGGTGGAGGAACCTTTCCCCATTGGGGTCTCTTCTCATACTGTTCTTACCATTACCGCTATTCCTAAGAGTTTACATGGTGGTGGTAGCTGCATGTGTTCTCTCAATACCGAGGTATCAAAACTATACTCGCTCCCTCAGACTTAACGAATTGGTTCCAGATTTATTGAAAGAGGTGGGCGAGCTTCAGAGAGTGGGATACGGACTCAGGTATGCCATATCGAGGCTCTCACCTGAAATGACCAAGAACCTAAATCAAGTCATGCCAAACTTTAAGGTGAAAAGTAAGTTGGGGGAGGTCCCCGTGGCAGAAACCAGCTCGGTGTCATTCAATTTCACTTGGAACCTCCTCAGAGTACTTGATATGAATGGGGATAGGGAGAACGAATGGATAAGTGAGCTTTACGATGTAGCATCTTCCATAAACTTAGCCCTAAGAAGACTGAGCTCACAGCTACGAACCTTCGAGTTTCTCTGTTTCTTATCTCCAATTCTACTCGGGTTCACGTTGGGTGTAATGAGTAGAATTGGAGACATTGAGAACATTAAGGCAACTACTATAATATATACGAGTGCGTTGTCCCTGGTTTTCTCAAAGTTCTCAAAGTTCACCATGATCCATATACCTTTACTGTTATCGTCATCAACGATGGCGCTAATAGTAGCTCAATACTTTCTCCCCGCCCTGGCCCATCTTTAAGACTACCAATAACGCGTGAAGCGAAAAGGTATATCATCAATAATGGGAACTGTCCTGGTGCTGGCTGTGACGCTAGCGCTGGGCGGGTTATTGTATTCATACTCTCAGGGTATTTTTGGTAGCCTAACCCAACAACCTGAACTTCAGGTTGAGGGACAGCTGTTGGTTAATCCTGGTGGAGAATCCACACTGCAACTATCAATTCAGAACTATGGTAACGTTGAGATTAACGTGACTCACTTTCAATTAATCTCATCCAACGGGGCGAACATATATCAAAACTCATCTAATGTGCCACTGGAACCTGGACAAACCATCCAGTTGGTGCAGGTGGGACTTTCACACGTGATCGCTGGGGAATACTATACTGTAGTTGTCGGGGGAGTCACAGCGGGGGGGAAGAGCTATCAAACAACACTATCGATCCTGGCCCAAAGCTAAAGGAATTTCGGCAATAATATCATCCATCATGGTCACCGCAGTGGTCCTGTCATTGGCTACGCCGCTAATGGCCACGTTCTGGACCAGGAAGACAGTCTCCACTTCCATCCTAGAACAGAACGTAATGGAATATGAGAAAGAGCTAAATACAAACATAGATATTATAGTTCTTGCCAACTATACAAATTATTACTATATATATAATTATGGCTCTACTCCAGCCAACATAACGCTGATTTACATTGATGGAAACCTCTTTAAGGGTGTCTGGACGGTTTGGCCGAATCAGGTAGTGCAGCTAAGTCAATTTGTGGGTAAAATAAGTACGTCTGGAGGCGTGGAAATTGAGGTGAATGGGATAATGATCTATGAATAGATGAACTATCCCATGGTATGGACTAGACTACAAACCATATGGTTAGGGCGTTCTCCTTGAGGTGGCATTATTTATCCTTTGTAAATCATTCTCGCTCAGTAGAGGAAAATTTCGTAACTTAGTATGCACACTATGAGCTATACAGCTCTATTGGCAGAGCGTCCGCCTTACTTGACGATTTTCTGCCTCTTCAGAAAAACCTCATTTCGCCTGTAGCAGACTTTCCATGGAATTGTTATTTCATGGCTCGAAAGTAGGAGAAGTTACGAAATGTTCACTCTCCAAGTGAACTATAATCCCCAGCTATACTTGGCTCTATCAGCGTCCAATTATTTTCTGACTTTGGGTAGAAGATTATTTCTGAAATGGGTATCCATCCTCACGGAGGGACGTTTTGCCCTCCTTACCCCTTAACTATAGAACCGCAAAGAATTTTACGAGTTCATACCCTGTTTAACCATGGAGGGAGTAGTAGTACCTATTGTGACCCCTTTCAAGGAAGACCAAAGCCTGGACGAGGATGGGCTGAGAGAAGTTGTTAATTATCTCATGAGGTCAGGTGTAGAATGGATAATGGCGTTAGGAACCACAGGGGAGTTCAATATGTTAAGTTTGGAGGAGAAGGTGAAGGTTGTTAGTGAGGTCGTTGAGGTAGCACGAGGGAAAGTGATAGCAGGAATTAATGAGAACTCGACATATCACTCGTTGAAATTGGCCCGTAGCTATGTTGATGTCGGGGCAAGTGAGTTGATCACAATCCCTCCCCTATATCATCGAACGGACGATATGGGGATGATAAAATTCTTCGAGTCTCTACATAGGGCAGATGTACCCCTATACCTCTACAACATACCCTCATTGGTGGGATATGAGTTCCCAGCAAATGTTCTTCATAAGTTAGTGGAGGAGGGGGTGTTAAATGGAATGAAGTTTACAACCAGTGATCTTGTTTCATTCCTCAGGCTTACCAAAATAGCCAAGGACGCAAACCCCAAGTTTAAAAGTCTTATGGGTGAGGACAGGTTGATCGTCGATGCTATGGCTCGAGGTGCTGACGGTACCGTTGCGGGGACAGGTAACGTTGCGGCTGAACTGGTTGTGGAGGCAGTAAAACTAACTAAAGAAAATAAGTTAAGGGAAGCATTAACAATACAACAGAAAATCACTGAGCTTGCAGATGCAGTCACAAGTGGGGACTACCCCGTGGCTCTAAAGGCAGCCATGAAGTATAGAGGAATAAACGGTGGAGTAGCTAGATCTCCTCTGCATGGGAGCCCTGAAGTGGAAGGAAGAGTCTATTATGTTTTGAAGTCCCTGGGCCTATGACGAACATCGATATTCCTAGGGGTGAGGAGTATATCCCCGTCTGAGGCCTTTTGACCAATTAGACTTAGGAAACCAGTAGAGAAATTGCAGGCCCCTTACGGGTTTCCTTCTCAGGGTTTGTTGCTCCAATACACGGCTTCGACCTTTTTTTTGGGTTAGGTAGAGGACTCCACAAGCTTAAGCATCTGTCCCTTAAGATACTTCTACTACCCTAAAAGAGACGTTGAGGCATAGGTACCTCAAGGACCCTACTCTAATCCTGGCGACGTTAACCATTTTCATGGACGTAATTAAGGAGTTGATGCAACGTCTAAAAACATGGGCGATCATTCACTGGGATCCTCCCACCCCAAGATAAAGGACAAGTTCAGATGATAAGGTATGGAGCACTATGAAGCTCGAGTAATTCACTATATCATTATGTCAAAGAACTCTAATCTCCCATTAATTTCCACAGGTACCACGAACATTCCTTTTTGGAAATTTCCATGAAGGCTATAGGTCACATCTAACTCCTCATATTTACCTGTGGCATGAATGGAGTAGTTTAGGGAAACCGACCCTGGGGCCATGAATAAAGTTACATTAGCGTTCCCCCTAATCTCAAGGGAAAGAGTAAAGGAGCTTGAATTAAGATATTGAATCTGATAATTCACACTACTTGAGTAATTTATATAATTTAATGTTTCCGCCGCACTGTTATTAATATTTCCATTAATCCCTGTCACCTCAGCCATAAGCGTAAGATTAGTACCATAAACTCCGTTGGGATATATTGGAAGAGAGTCAATCTCAGATGTTCCTTGAAAGGATGTAGGATACTGAAGGAAATATATTGCGTCTCCATAACTCAAATTTCCAGACTCTAAGACAGCATCATTTACTGAAACGTTCACTCTGCCGTGAGGTGTCAACATATCGTTGATTATTATAATGGTCGCTAAGGCGAGAGCTATGGAGAAGGCAGTACCTAACGCTAAAGCGATGCTAATTCTCATAATCAACGGTCACGTCCATTCTATATATACTTAATCCGAACTGACCTCCTCCCATCCATGAACCTTTTCTCAATACTCTGCTCATAATTATAAAACTCTTAGATGAAATATTTTTATAAAAATCTTTTTGCATCTATCAAAAAGTGGCTAGATTTGCCCTTCTTTTTCTCATCAATCGTTTTTACCTAAAGTCCTTGATAGGATCTATGATTACCACATCTGATATGAGAGCACTCGAGCTAAACTCAGCGTTCTTGGGTGTGAGTACCAGGTTGCTCATGGAGAACGCAGGTAGGGCCGTCGCCGAAGAGATAATGAAGAGAAGGGAGGTCGAAGGGAAGGAAGTAACAGTTTTTGTGGGACATGGAGGAAAGGGAGGGGACGGACTTGTAGCGGCCCGCTTCCTGGCCTCAGCAGGAGCCCAGGTGACCGTAGTTCTAACCGGCGAGATTAGGCACGAGGACGCCAGGGAGAACCTAAGGGTGGTTGAAGATATGGACTATTCAATCAAGCTGGCGGATATATGGAAATACACTGCCGTTGAGTCCGACGTTCTGATAGATGCCCTCCTGGGAACAGGATTGAAGTCTTCACCGAGGGAGCCACTGAGAACTGCCATAGATCTTTTCAATCGATCCAAGGGATATAAGGTCTCAATAGACCTTCCCTCTGGCGTTGATCCTGACAGTGGAGCGACCTTTGGGGAGTATGTGAGACCTGATTTGGTTGTGGCCCTTCATGATGTGAAGTCGGGGATTAAGGGGGACTTTGAGATAGTCAAGGTCAGTATAGGAATACCACCCGAGGCCAGCATATATGTGGGACCTGGAGACCTAGTTGAGAACGTAAGACCCAGAGCGATGAAGACGAAGAAGGGAGATTTCGGTAGGGTTTTGGTGATCGGTGGAAACGAAACTTTCAGCGGAGCTCCTACGTTAGCAAGCATGGCAGCTCTTAGGATGGGAACGGATCTGGTATATACCGCAGCCCCTGAAGCAACTGCGGCAACCATAGCTTCCTACTCTCCAGACCTGATCACAATAAAGTTGAAGGGAAGAGAATTAGGTCCTGAAAACGTCGAGGAACTATTGCCATGGATAAAGAGAGCGGACACGGTCATCCTGGGGCCCGGCCTGGGGGTCTCGGAGAGAGTAAAGGATGCATGTGAATCTATCCTGAATCACCTTCTAGAAACTGGTAAGCCAGCCGTAATAGATGCCGACGCACTCAAGGTCTTGAGTGGAAAGCAGTTATATCCAAAGGCAGTGATAACACCTCATGCTGGGGAATTTAGAATATTCTTTGGAAAAGAACCTGGCGACATGAAGGAAAGAATAAATAATGCCGCTGAAGGAGCTAGGCAGGCTCAGTGCGTAGTTTTGCTAAAGGGTTATTTCGATGTAATAACTGATGGGACCAACTTCAAGTTAAATAAAAGCGGTAATCCCGGAATGGCCGTAGGAGGTACAGGGGATGTGCTCACCGGCATAGTGGGAGCACTAATGGCCAGGAAGATATCCCCCTTTAAGGCAGCATATTTGGGGGCGTTTATCAACGGCATAGCAGGGACCTTAGCATATGCTGAATTGGGAGATCACTTAACAGCATCAGATATAGTAAAGAACATCCCTAGAGCTATGAAAGATCCTATTGGCTCGTCATCGTTTAGGGTATATAGAAGAGTACTGAACTAACCGTAGTGTCCGCACTAAGCCACGAATTTTTAGTCAACCAGAATTTCACAAGGTATGCATCACACTCCCAAGGAGAACGCCTTACTATCGATTTGTAAGTTCATGACGACTGGAACATAGTGTCATCATTGAGGTACAAAATTTTCTTCTACATGGCGAGAATAGTTGACAAGACGAATAACGCCACACCTTAAGGAGAACGCCATAATCCTGTGATTTGTATGTTAATGACGACACTATGCTAGGGAACTAACTACTGCACTCCTCTCCGTCATGAAGGGCGGAACTTTCCTCGATCTTTCTTAGGTTTATGGGAGTCAGGACTTCAGTATTAAGACGAGTAGTGAGAGCAGAACTAAGGACGAGCCAATTAGCTGATGAGAGTTTGGTACTTGCCTAAATATAAGGTAGGCCAGGGAGGTAGCTACTACTGGCTCCAAAAGTGTAAAGGTATCAATTACTTGAGGCCTAATTCTCTTCGAGAGGTAAATAACTGTGCTATGTCCCACCAAAGTAGGTAATGCAACCAGGCCACCAACGGCTAACCATGACGTGAGATTGAAAGTTCCAAAACCCTGAACTAACGTAAGCGGCAGAATTACAAGGGAGGCTACCAGATATATGTTAGAAGTGAGGACCAACGGTTCAGCGTCCCAAGACCTTCTATTTAGGAGGATGGTATAGATGGCGGTTGCGAACGCCGAACCTATGGCGGCCAGATTCCCGATAAGTTGTCCCATGATCAAGGGGTAGTTCATGATGGTCACACCTATCACAGCCATGACGGCTGCGACAACGTCAATGGGATATACTTTAACTTTCATTAATCTGGCAAGAAGAAGGACATATATAGGGGAGGTCGAGACAAGCACAGTTGCATCAATGATTTGAGTAAGCTTAACACTCTCTATAAATAGAAACATATGAATACCAAGGAGTAAACTATAGGGGAGAACTTTCTTCAAATATTTGGGCCTTCCCTTAAGGGCTACTAATATTATTCCTGCTAAAAGGAACCTGAAGAACGCGGTGGCAGCGGGGGTAAGGGAACATAGCTCCACAAATATTGCCGCTGTGCCAAAAGAGGCCCCTCCCAATGTCAGCAAAATAAAGTCCCTATTCATGGCTACCTCCTTTCTCTAGGAAGGTAGGAAGATTCGCGATTTTTCATCAAACTAACTGACGTAGGTATAGAATTTTTACCATAGGCCTTGAGAGGGCTATCCACTTTGACTGTCAGCAGGAAGTCTGAACTTAAGCTTTACGGGTCTGGGAATATGGTTGGCTTCCGTTCATAGGATATGGCTTCACTTCTCATCCACCATGAAATATCTATTCTTTGAGTTATCCTCATATACTATGACGTTGGATTCCGACGCCAACCTCTCAGCCACTTTATCGGAGATTGAAATCCCCCCTCCTTCCATAAGTGATATCCTTACCAATGCTGAGGGAAAACTCCAGAAAATTTCCTTGAGAAAATGAGGGAGCCTATTAATGAAATATTTCTCAGCACTTCTGAGAAGAGGTAACTTCCTTGGGTTTATATGAGTGTTTAACACCTTACTTCTGACCCACTTTCTCACATAAAACGAGTAGTTGCCGTAGAACTGGATTGCCGTTACTAAGGCCGGATTCACGGCCGTCTTCATGATCGGAGTAAGGAGATCGTATTTAGACCAATTCGCCGTTAGTAGTTTCCGCTCCTTCAAGGCATTAACGAAGACTCTTGTGCCTGGGAGCGGTGTGTAAATGGAGAACTGTACGCCATCAGCATCCATATCTGACAACCTGTAAGCGAACTTCACAGTCCTCCACATATCCCTCAACTTCTCATAGGGTGCCCCTAATATGAGGCCTACCAACACAATAACACCGTTGTCGCTAAGGGTCTTAACTGCCCTCTCGGCCCAGCTGGTGTTAAGGCCCTTGTGCATCTTCTTTAAGGTCTCCTCACTTCCAGATTCAACACCCAAGAATGCAACTCTAAGGCCAGCGTCCGCAGCCTTGGAGATCAATTGAGGATTTCTAGCCGTTATGTCTGCCCTCATCTGAGCTATCCACTGAAGGTCCAACCCCTCAGCCAACATCTGGTCAAAGAGTCTCTCCCTCTGTCTGATATTTGGAAATACAATGAATATATCATCAACGAAGAATACCCATTTATAACCTAAATTCTTCACTTCCCTTAATTCATCCATTATTCTAGAGACCGATTTATTCCTCCACTTGTTCCCCCAGGTGGGAGTTACTGAACAAAAGTCGCAGGCGTAGGGGCATCCTCTGGCCGTCTCAACATATGCTACATTTTGATCTTTACCAAAAATATCAAAGGTATATCTTGTCCTGTCTACTAAATGGAAAGCTGGCATGGGGAGAAGGTCTAAGTTAGATAACAACGGTCTTGGCCTAGTCCTTCGAACCTCCTCTCCCCTCTTATATACTATTCCCATAACATCTTCAAGTTTCATTTTACCCAACATGGATTTGACCAGGTCCACTATGGTAAGGTCTCCCTCACCAAGAACCACCACATCAAATCCACCATCAAGCATCTCCGTAGGTACAAAGGTTGCATGGTGGCCTCCGGCCACTAGCACCGTGTCCTTCAACTGTTCCTTAACGCCTCTGGCTATCTCTAAGGATGTATCATGTGCTGCTGTGGCGTGGACTGTAATCCCCACAAGGTCTGGGTTCCACCTAACTATTTCATCCACAACGGAATTAACAGTACTTAATCTGTCCGCCTCCATATCAATAACTCTGGCTTCTGTACCATCTACCGTCAACACGTTCCCTGCAAGTTGAATAAGCCCTAACGGAACCGGTAGGAAGCCGAAGCTGTTCATGTACGCGCTCTTAGTGGGGTTGGAAGGCCTAACAAACATTGCCTTCATGGCATGAGGATCTTACTTCTGTAAGTAAACCCTTTCACTATAAGAGTTTAAAGAGTTAGTTATCAGCGATTATGAAATTTAAACCTACAGCAAAGGGTAAAACCGTATGCGGGTGTCTCAGATCATGGAGAGGAGAATAAAGGTGGTGGTCGGTAAGTTGGGTCTTGATGGTCACGACAGAGGAGCTAAGGTTATAGCTAGGGCCTTAAGTGAGGCTGGAATGGAGGTAGTTTACACCGGCCTGAGACAGACTCCTGAGCAGTTGGTGAAGGCCGTTATTCAGGAGGATGCAGATGTATTAGGTATAAGCATATTGAGTGGAGCCCATATGGAATTAGTGGGGGAGGTAATGAGAATAATGGGGCAGAGGGGAGTACGTGATGTGACCGTAATAGTGGGAGGAATCATACCTTCATCTGACGTTGAAAAGATGAAGTCAATCGGAGTAGACGAAGTTTTTCCGCCTGGGACGAAGCTGGACGATGTGGTGAAATTCGTACAGGCCAAGGTGTCGGAGAAGAGGGGTAGATTGTTTGAGCGAGCTTCTATCTAAGGCTCTGGCCGGAGATGAACTTTCCATAGGAAGACTGATCACTGAGGTCGAGAATCTAGGGACAAGGTCCTATGACTACGTGGATAAACTAATGAAGTTAGGCGGCAAGGCCCACGTTGTCGGGGTTACTGGACCACAGGGGGTAGGAAAGAGTTCACTGATCAACGCCCTGGCGTTGCTGGCAAGCTCCAAGGGAATGAGGGTTGCGATCCTTACTGTTGACCCCTCCAGTCCTCTCACATCGGGTTCCTTCATGGGTAATAGGATAAGGATGACCGGACTTGAAAAGGTATTCATAAGGAGCCTCGCCACCAGGGGTTTCAGCGGGGGAGTGGGAGTTCACGCTAGTCTCTCGATAGAGATAATGGATGGACTGGGGTTTGATCTCATACTTTTGGAGACTGTGGGAGCAGGTCAAGTGGACACAGATGTTATGCACGTAGCTCATACCGTCATAGTGGTGCTTGCTCCAGGAGTGGGCGATGAGGTTCAGGCACTTAAATCAGGACTTATGGAAATAGGCCACATATATGTAATAAATAAGTCAGATCTTCCCGAGGCCTTGAAACTTGAGGATAACGTAAAATTCGTCCTATCTCTCAAGGAGAGCGAGTGGACACCAAAGGTGGTCAAGGTGTCTGCGTTAAAGGGAGAGGGTGTGGATCAACTTTACCAAGTGCTTCAACAACACAGAGAGTGGCTCAACGACTCTGGTAGGAGAGAAGTATTGGTCAAACGCAGGAGGAAACTACTGGAGCTTCTGCTGTTAAAGATGGCAGAGGATTCGGTTAGGAGTGCTATCAGGAGTTCATACGTTACCCAGGAGTTCACGGAAGGCAAGATAGGATTGAAGGAGGCCATAGAGAAGCTGAAGATGGTGATGCCACGGTGAGCGAGGAAGCGAGGACCGCCATAAGATCAGGGAAGCCGATGTTGGCCCTATCTATAATGAAGGGATGGGTGGTTCAAGAGCTAGAGGAAAGGGCCAAGGAAAGGGAAGAGGGGGTTGATGAGATCCTTGGATCTTTGGATGAATTATGTTCTAATTTACTGAACGCCGTAAGGATCTCTCCTGCCTTAACTGAGGATATGGGAATTTTTGTTCCAAAGGTTAATGAGGATGAGTTCGATGCCCTCATAGCAAGGGTGGAGAGTTGCCTAGCTAGGCTTTAGGATCTTCTTTGACATTGAGCTCACTTCTCTAAATGACTTTATGAGACTTCCTACTCCTATTACCCCCACTACAGATACGACCAATAGAAAACCGACGTTTATGGCATCTAGGTTAGGGACTGGATTTCCAGTCGCAAGCGAGAGCTGATCCAGTATCGGAAACGCCACGATCAGGAGTCCAACGATGGCAAACGCTAGACCACCATAATAAAGCGTCCTACCAGCAGTGGACCTTCCTACCATGGCCACTTCCTCCTCCTTTAACTTCTTGGCCTTGGCTAAATTGGCGAAGGCGGCCCCGAAAATTATCTGCATCGCCATTGTCCCGAGGCCGAAGAAGAGACCAGGCAGAGGAGCGAAAATTACGCTGGGAACCTGAGGAGCAAGAACGAAGGTGATAATGGTGGCGTAAGCCCCAAAGCCGAAACCTGCAACTAAACCGTGAACTACGGTCATTTTAAGTGGAACCTCTCTTCCGTGAGCCATGTTCTCACTGACCCTGGATGCTCTCTCAGTGTGATGTCCACCTACGCCCAATATTCTATCTATGGGAAGATGAATGTACTTTCCTTTTATAATGTAGCTCCCAGCCACCGCCATAACTATTCCCACGATAACGTAAATAGGACCATCTAGGTTATACCTCTCATAAAACGCAGCTAATCCCAGGAACCCTAAAGTGGTTAGTAAAGCGCGTTGAGCAGTAAAGCCCGCAGAGAAGAGAAGGCCGGCCTTCATTCCTTTCCTTGTGCTATAACTACCAACAGCGTAGCTGAACGTGATGGGCCAGGTGTGCTCGTCAGGCGTGGCTCCATGCATCATTCCAAGAAGAAATGAAATTAGAATTATTACAGGTAAGGCAAGTCCCCCAGGAGGGTTAAGTAACGTGTTAAGTGATATCATGTTCTTTCTGAATTAGGGTAACCCTAAACTGATATTAAAACTTTTCCCACGTTAAGGAGACCTCGCCCTAAATCCTAGACATGAAAAAGGGTTGAACTCACCCTCACAGGGCTTTCCTCTCTGCAACGAGGCTTCCAGCTCCTAAGACTCCAAAAGGGATAAATTCAGGCCTAATGTATAAGAAATGTGGAGGACCTAAGCGGCACAAGGCTAAAGATATACTACTTTCTCCTCTCTCAAGGAAAGCCAATGAGCCTTAGGAAAATCCAGAGGGAACTTAACATAAGTTCTCCCAGCGTAGTGCAGTATCATATAAAGAGACTAATGGAGATGGGACTGGTTTCAGAGACGGATCAAGGATATGTTGTAAGTAAGGTAGTTTTGGAAGATTACGTAAGAATAAGAAGCAGTTTATTGCCTAAGTCCATTTTCATGGCATCGTTCTTCATTACCTCCCTTATTATCCTTTTCATTCTGCGTAATTCATTGGATGTGGCTTTCGTATACTCGATTTTAGTAATAGGTGTAGCTGCGGTATTTTCGATCTCCGACTTCCTTAAGAAGCGAGCTAAATTCAAATTCTAACTAAATAATATAAGGTACCCATTGCGGCAACGTTTAGGGCCGCTATTATCATGGATGGCATGGAGTACCTTAGGTCAGTGGAACCAGACCAGACATAGAAGCTAAACAATAAAACAACGTTCTCCAAAGTCAATAGTACACCGAAAACGGACAGGGCTATAGAGAGTTTAGACTTGAAGTTTCCCCTGAGCGTAATGTATTCCTTGAAGATAAGTGCTGCAAGAATGAAGGCAACAAGCTCAATCGTTATACTAATTATCCAGATCCCGTGCACGATAGAAGACCATACATTTACTGCTATAAGCTTTTACCAGTTTTCATGGAGGTTAAATTGGGGAACTAGAGGGGACAAAAAGGGTCTCCCGTATTGAGGATGGCTCACCTTCTCACTTCCTCTCGAAGCCTTCTTATCATCTCTTCTCTGTCCACTAAATTTCCATTGGGGTCGACGAGCAACATACCCGCCATACCTTTTCTTCCCCAGCCGGCATACCATAGTAATACAGAGAAGGCAATGAATAGCGTTAGCGTAAATTGAACGAGGTCGAAGGAGGTTAGGGTATCAAAGAGGCCCCATGCATTTAGGCCTGTAACTATTAATGGGATGGCTACCCCTCCCACATTCAAGGCTGATATTCTACTCAAGAAGAATGGAACACCGAGACCGTCCACAATCCTTCCCATTATCCAGAACAATCCAGCTATTACACTTATGTCTATGTAGGCCTGCTGGAATCCCTCATATAGGGCCGTAACTATAGCGATCAAGGCCGTAACCAATCCCACTGTGATAGTGGCGAAGATAGGCTCAGAGGATTTAGATAACTTTCTGAAAAGTTGAATAGCGCTATCCTCCCTGGACAGATTGAATAGAATCCTTGCCGATGCAACTGTGGTTCCCACGTTAGAGGCAATGAGGCTATTTATGGCCAATGCGGTCACGGTCACATAGACCAATGGTCCCATTCTCACCACCTCCTGAAGTAGAGGTTGTTGGGCCGAACTGAGTCCAGAAAGTGAGGAACCCCACAGGGATACCAAGGCGTAAGTACCGAGGAGCATGGAGAGCCCCCCTAGCGCTAGAGCCATCCACATCCCTTTGGAAACGGTACTAGTTGGAGATTTGCTCTCCTCACCTAGATACGTGGCGGCACCAGCTCCAGATATACTAACTACGGAAAGCACAAAAGCCGTCGCTAATCCTTGAGGACTTACGTGAGATGAGAACAGTTCGCTCAAATTGAACCCATGACTAATCACTGCCACACCAAACAATGAAAACAGTAGTACGACCTCAGCAGTTGCGCTTACAGTGACAATGTAACCTAATAGTTTCTTTATGTGTGTAAGCGATATGAGAGATGGATACGCCACGGCGAGCCCAGCCGATACCCATAGGGCCCATGTTGGCGAAACCATTCCCATCAGACCAAAGGCCACCTTGACTATTGTGACGACAACTAGTACATTTACCACGTTAAGGAGAACATAAGCAAAGAGCTCAATTACTGCCTCGAAGAAACTGACATGTTTGGATCTATAGGCTGCGGATGAGAAGCTGTAGAATCCGCCGGCGCTGGCTATCTTGTCGGAATAGCGGGTTAATGTGTATATCCACATGGCGCTAGCAATTAGAGCCAAAACCGTAGCTAGTAGTACGGAACCGCCAACATATGCCACAGCGGCTGATGTAGTTGATACAACGCTCCCCAAAGGAGCTGTTACAGCCATGGCCTGAGCGTAACTTTCCTTTAAACCCAATACTCCCTTTGAAAGGCGGTTGGAGGACATAGGACTCCCTTTAAGCTTTTCTGTCTATGCTTAAGTTAAAAACCTTCCTACCCGTTAGGGTAATAAATCATTATAGCTTATAACCAGTTACCTTACTGAATTGTTCAGTCGGCTTAAACCCATCCTGATCAATATTCAGTAAGCCCCGAGAAGTTCAAGATACCGATTGATACTTAGATTGGATATAGGAAGTTATTTCCGTGAGAGAAGGGACTTGGATAACTCGACTTTGAGTATACAGCATACATCTTCCGCCCTACTTCTTGAAACGTTTTTTAATAAGTATAAACTCAATAGAACTGGGAGGGCCACCAATCCGCCACCTTGTCCACCTTGAGCCCCAAGGTGGAGATTATGGTCTCCCGATCCTCTGCTCCAAACCTTACGTCGTAATGCACTTTCAGTAGCGGGTATGGGTAACCGTTTATAAGAGGTACAGAGCTCAGCATTCTGAAAACGTCCTCCTCTGTAAAATTCCCACTCCATTCTACCTTAAGCATAGGACCTCCAATCTCCAATCTCATGAAGGATTCCATTAACCCCAACTGCATGGGGGACTTAACACGGCTTCTCATGGGTACAGAAGCTCCCCTACCCGGTGCCAGACATTCGAAAATGTAGTGATCTGGATATGAGGCTCCAAGGTAAGCTGATCTGGACCTCTTCGAGACCCATAACACCTTGCCCTCCTTCAGTAGGGACTCAATTGAGCGTAGGAGAGGGTCCCTCATATCCTTTAGTGCCTCCATTTTAACTAGTCTAAGCTTTGCCTTGAGACTACCATCCATGAGGATCACGTCTGCTTGAGGCATTGACAGGTTGGCCAGGCGCAGCTCCATCAGGCTCATGAGCCCTCCTACCACGTCCTTACCGTTGATCCCAGGCCTCAGTACGCCCACATCTGCCTCCTCCAGAAGAATGGTGGGAGAGGACTCGTACAGTAAGGATTCAGCATCTATGGCATAGATCACGCCCGCTCTACTCTCCTTCAAGAACATACCACCGTCAACCGCAACCACCCTGTGCGCTTCACCAACTGGCGTCATTTCTCTCCATTGAGAAAGGACTGTCTGCCGTATATCATCGGGGAATGGAGGAGCGGAGGGATCGGTTCGCATTTGAGTCCAACTTTGTACCACTTTCTCCAGTACCTTCCTTAGCATCATGAATCAGCCTCAACGGCTGAGCTAACTTTGACCTTGCTGAAACCCTCGTTGGTGACCTCTATGATGTTGTCCCCAGCTGCCTCTAACTCCCTGTCGTGGGTGACCACAATAAGTTGGGGAACCACATTAATCGCGTTCCGTACCACATCTATGAGTTCGGACCTCCTGGATTCGTCAAGATGGACAGTGGGTTCGTCCATTACCATGAACTCCATTTCCGAGGAAGTCATCCTGGCCAGAACAAGTCTGAGGGACAAGGAAACAGCTACCCTCTCTCCTCCACTCAGGGACCTCACATCAACCCACTCCCTATCTGTTCTGTAGGCCCTAACAGTGAACTTACCATCATCGTTAACCACCTCGAAGCTGGAGAAGCTTAGATTGAAGTCCTTTGCCACGTCGTTGAGATGGTAGTCAAGTGTATCTTTAGCCCTTTGGAGTAGGTAAGTCCTTAGGTTTTTGTCTCCCAGTATGGTTCTGAGCCTGGCTAGTCTCTCCTCAGCCCTCTTAAGCCTTTGGAATTCTGCGGTGGAGCTCCTTAGGTTATCCATTTCCTGGGAGAGCTTGGAGATCTCAGATCTCCTTTGATCGTTCCTTCCCTTGAGAGTCGAAACCTCCTCTATCAGATGTCTTTCTCTTTCCTCAAGCATCTGCACTTTCTTGTCAGCCTCCTCTGCTTGAGCTGGATCATAAGAGATAGAGCTCAATTGCCTCTCTTTGCGTTCCAGCTCCTTTCTTGTCTCCTCCTTGGCAGAAGTCTCCGCAATTAATTTTCTTTCCAACTCTTCCACCTGCTTCAATCTCTCGGTAATTGCCCTCAACTGACGCTCCATTGAGCTGACCTTTTCATCATTTATATTACCTAATTCCTCCTGCAACCTCTGTAGCTCAGAGGTTCTATGGGTCAATCTCTCCTTCAACTGCTCAGCCTGAGACCTCAGTCTTAAAAGCTCCTCCCTAGTTGCACTTGAAAGTTTAAGATACTCCTCATGATAGCGTCTAAGCTCCTCTTCTCTCGATGTAAGTTCCTTGAACTTTTCCAATTTCGGGGTAAGGGAGTCAATTTCGTTCTTTAACAGTGGTTTATTCCTTCTTTCTTTTTCCAACTCTTGATTGAGTGCAGCCAGATTTCCGGTTAACTCCCTGGCCCTTCTGAGCGAAGCTTCCAGTCCATTTATTTTCCCCCTCAATTTATTGAGATTTTCCTCTATATCGATTACCTGAAGTTCCAGTTGACTCAACTTCTCCCTGATCTCTTCCCTGAGTTTTTCCCTATGTTGGTCGTCCAAAGGCCTCTCACATACTGGACATATGTCCCCCTCAATCTTTGAGCTTCTATCCAGAAGCTCCCTTCTCAGGCTTTCAATATACCTCAGCTCAGCCTCCTCCTTATTGGCCTCTTTCCTTGTATTTTCCAAGCTAGTTTGTAAGGTCTCTAAGTCTCCAACCGAACTGAGTTGCTTTGAGATTTCTTGGATCTTGTCTTGAAGCTTTCCCTCCCTTTCTTCAATATCTCTCAATTTAGATATTAATATATTATATCTCTGGGAAACCTCTTTCAAGGAGTCCAGGGAACCCTTCACTACTTGGTACTCCTTTTCCCAGGGTTCGAGCTCCTCCCTTTTCTTAACCCTCTCCTCCATGATCTGAAGCGTCTCATCGGCTGCCTTTACTTGAGACTGGAGATACTGCACCTCCGATCTTAAGGAGTTCAGGCGGTCCAGTCTCGCCCTGAGCTCACTGACTTTACTAAGTTCCTCCAATGAGGACCTCATCTTATCGACCTCCTCCCTTGGTGGAAGAGACGAGCGTAATTTCTCCGTCTCTGACTCATATTTACTCAACTTTTCCCTCAGATTTGAGATATCAGTTAACAAAGAGTCGCGGGCGGCCCTCAGTTGGACAAATCTCTGTTGAATGACCTTGACTTCGCTCAGAGCTCGCCTCACTTCGTCAAGTTCCGCTTGGTCGGCTGTCAACTTCTCTTGATCCTCCGCCAACTCCTGTTCCAAGGAACGAATTCTCATCTCGTCGTCTTCCATACGTTTAAGGTTGGACTCGGCTACCTTCAGGCTGGACTGCACGTCGGTCAGCAGAGCCTTAATTGGACCCTGTGTATCCACAAGTTTACTTATTTTATCCAACCTCAACAGAGAAGACAGAACTTCTCCCAAGGACTCCAGTACCTCCTCTGTTTTTCCCTGGGAAACGAAGACCGTGGAGGTGAGAACCCCTCTGTCTATTTTCAACAATTCCTTCACAGCTGAGCTCACTGTTTTTGCACTGCGATTAATGGGAGTGTTATTGAGGAAGAGAATGTCTTGAGGATTCGCACTTGTTAGCTCCCTTCGTATAATGTAAGTATCTGAGTTCTTAACCAAGGATAGCTCAACCCAGCCTCTCCTCTGTCCCTTACGTACCAGTTCACTTATGGAGCCTCTGGTAGACTCCCTATAGAGGGCAAACAGTATTGCGTCAACTATGCTACTTTTACCAGCTCCGTTAGGACCAACAATTACGTTAACTCCATTGTTGAACTTCACGGTCGTATCTGCGTGACTCAAGAAGTTTGTAAGCTTGACAGAGGAAACTCTCATAGCCCGGCGAACCTCTTCAACTGCTCCTCCACTTCCTCTGATTCGAGGAGTTGAAGAATTTGAGATATTTCCTCTTGATTGTATCCGTTTTCCCTGAGGTAATCAATTATTATCTCATTGGCCCCTATCGATCTTACGTCACTCCTGATACCTTTGGCCAACACAGTCCTGTCTTCCAGCCTATAATGTTCAGTCACTTCAGCCAGCCGGGATAATATCTTCATAACCTTTGCCCTCTCCATGGAGGTTCCAGTTAGTATAATGTGTAAGATCGGCTTTCTGGGGAGATTTCTAAGCTCCTTAATCAAGGATTGAACCTCATCCTCCAGCCTTTGAGATTCCACCTCGCATATTTGCTGAGGCCTTACTTCTATATCCACTTTATGGAGGTTAGGCTCCTCCTTAGACAGATCCACGAGATAAGCCCCCTTACCATCTCTTCTCCAATCATCAATTTCCTCCATCCTCATTATCTCAGGGGAGCCCGCGATTGCCAGAAGAGAGCCGTCTGGCATTATCACTTTCTTCCTGGAGTGGAGGTGACCTAGAGCGTAATAATTGAAGCCCTGAGGAAGGTCCATCATCTGCAGTTGCCATGAATTATCATAGGGAAGGTACTCTCTAAGGCCTTGGTGAAGCATTAGCACGTTCCTGCCCTCCCTTGGTGAAGCGTGGGCCAAATCGTCCTTGAGGGCTTCCTTTGAGGATGTAGGAAAGTGAGGGGAACCAAATATATTCACTCTGACACCATCTTCAATGACCCGCGGCTCCTTAAGGTCGGAGAGAACCTCAAGTAACCCTACCTCCCTTAGTAGTTTGTGAGTGTACGTTCCTTTTCTCTTCGGAGTATCGTGGTCACCTGGGATCGATATGAAAGGGATTTCAGCACTTCTCAATCTCTTTAGAGCTGTTATAGCCACCAGTTTTGATCTGTTGGAAGGTTCGTAGACATCAAAGAGGTCGCCAGTATGAATTACGGCCTTGACTCTCTCCTTGATGGCCTCATCCATCAATTGTTCGAAAACGTTATACACGTCCTCTTCCCTGGAGTCTAGGTTATACTCCCTCTTTCCCAGGTGGGTATCTGAAATGTGGAGAAGCATTATAGGTCACCGATCTGAGATATTCTCCTTCCCACCTGGAGGGTAGACTCCCTCTCCTCCCTCGCTCTTCTCCAATCTCCCAATATATCTGGATCGGAGCCTCCAAGGATCCCGTCAAATTTATCGACCTGGAGAATCGCGGGTATGGATACGATCTTACCGACCACTATGGCTTGACCTGTGTTGAGGCTTGATAACTGCTCCACCAGGTCCTCGCTTAGATTATCGCTGGACTCAAGGATGTACCTCTTGTCCGTGGGCTCCACTATTTTGAGGACTATCTTGTTGGTCATCTGACTTAGAATGTTATCATCCAGACCCTTGGGCCTCTGACTGACTATGACTAGGGAAACACCGAACTTCCTCCCCTCCCTGGCAACCTTGGAGGCCCAGAACTTCACAAGTGTGGATCCTCCCCTTGGAAGGAAGACGTGAGCCTCCTCCAGAACGACCACCACCGGAAAGAAGTTATGGGACTCCCCCCTAAGTTTAGCACTCTTAGTTAACTTACCGTTCTCCAATATTCTCCTCAAGTAATGTGAAACAAGAGCTTCCATGGCCTCCTCGTCCAAGTTTATGAGGTCAACAACGTTAACCTGCCCCAGCTTGAGCTGGTCCACGACGTCCTTGGCGTTGAAATCCACAATGGAGGAGTAGGTATCCGCAAAGTCCTCCAACTTATTGAGAACCTCAGCCACCGTGTCCTTACTTCCCTTCTTTCCTGATTCAGATTGGGTTTCCACCAAACTCTTGAGCCTCTCCACGAACTCCTGAGCCGAGGAAGGAAGTTTCATTTCACCCTCCTTCTTTTCCTTCTCCAGCGACTCCTTGAATGAATTCCATATGGACCTCAATATTCTATATTGAACGAAGGCGTTCTCCCTGATGTTTATGAAGGTAGCAAATTCCCTGGCCGTGAGCCTCAGGGGATTCAATTTAGGCTGAATGGGATTTATGTTCTTCATGGTGCTTGTGGAATATTCTCCATGATAGTCAAAGATCACCACTGCCCCCCCTAGCTCAGAGATCCTCTGGGAGAGCACTGCCACCGTATTGGATTTTCCAGACCCTGTAGCGGCAAGAATGGCCAGATGTCTAGTGAGATACCTGAGCCTTATTCTAACTTCAGTGTCGCTCCCTACCAGCTTTCCAAGCCTCAAATCCCCGTTGGAGAAAACTTGAGATAGCTCGTCGTCTGTGGGTTCCCTTAAGGGGGTACCAGGTGGGGGTGGTAGATCTGGTTGTAGAAGATCTGGATCATTAAGGTTACATAACAGCTTAACTCTAACCGTTGTATACTCAGGGAACTTCAGTGAGGAATTGGACCTCATGTTAGATATTCTCTCCGCCGCGTCTGGATCCCTTATGGAGCCGTTTAGAAGGGGGCTACCTCTTGACACCTTGGTGATTAATCCAAGGACCCTGTATCCATCGTATTCAAGGATCGTATAAGTTCCTAACTTGAGCTTACTGGAAGTGATGGCGAGCGCAGATATTGTGTCTGCTTCGTCTATAACATGACCTAAAACCACGAGACAACTTTAGGGATGCGTATATTTAAATGATATCCCATGGAAAAGGGGTAATACCCTAAAATTCTAATAGAATTGAAGTTAAAAAATTTATAGGGCCTTGGCTGCCTGTTTCAGTGCCTCTGCAATGCCCCTCTCCTGTTCTGCGAAGGAGCAGAGCATTCTCTCTATCTCTGGATGACCCTCTTCCTTTGCCTTCATGGCCACAACATTGTACTCACTGACGTGTTGAAGGTCCTCAACTTCAGCCAGCTCTTTGGCAGTCTCCTTAAGGCCACCAGCCCTAACCAAGGTCTCGAATATGGCCTTGGCGTGGCCAAGCTCCACTGCAGCCTTCTCCCTCAGTAGCTTAGCCTCTTCCGCTTTGCCTGCGGCCTCCATCTTTTCGGCAAGCAACGCCAAGGTCATGTAATCCTCGGCGTTTGCCATGAGTAGTTCCTTGAGACCCCTCTCGGTCTCTTTACCTAAGGACATACAGATTCACTGATCTTTCAATCATGGAGATGGTATAAAAGATTTCGCTAGTTTCTTTGAACATATACAACTTAGCTACGAAGATTCATATCACTGGTAAAAATGTGACCATGGAGAAATTGAAAAATTTCTTCATTCAGCCGTAAGGTACTTCCTCGCCACTACGAAGCCCAGTCCTAGCATCAAAGCGGCAAAGATGAACAGGTAACCCAAGTAATAGATCGTTGGATCTCCAGAAAGTATCACACCTCTACCTAACTCCGCTGAGTAAGTAATGGGGTTTACATCGCTTAGGTATCTCATCCACGTGGGATAAAATGAAAGGGGGAAAAGGGCAGTACTCGAAAACATCAATGGCAGATTTATGAGATTGGCGGTAACGTTAGGGAGTTGCCAATCTGCAGACCTCATGGTTACTATGAGGTAAAGGGAGGAGAATCCCACTCCCAACAATATTAATCCCACTATCCACTCTACCCATCCCAAGGGACTTAAGGGTAAGGAAACGCCGAATGCTAGCCCAGCGAGTAACATCACTGGAACTTGAATTAGCCCTCTAGTAGTTGCTCCTCCCACCTTGGCAAGGAATATTGACCATTTGGGAGCTCGAGTTATGAGTACCTTCTTGAGGTAACCGAAACGCTTGTCCTGTATCATGCTCATTGAACTGAATAGACCGATGAATAGCATGGAGACAGATAGCTCACCCGGTAGGAGGAACGCTATGTAATTGTTTGTATGGAAGAAGGTTGTTAGGAACTGGCTGGGTACATTGGTGAGGCTGCTCCCAAAGAAGGCGATCCACATGACCGGCTGAATCACCATTATTATTATAACACCGATTGACCTGAAGGTCTTCTTTAATTCTCTCTTGTATAGAACCCAGAATTCCTGGAACATAATTATCCACTCCTGGCCCTCCTAATGGTCATGTAGAATTTTCTATAATCTACCTCAGAGTCATCAAGTTTCTTGCCTGTAAGCTCCATGAACACCGTATCCAAGGTCGGTTTCTCTATCTTTAATGACTTGATTGACGAAAAGTTCAATACTCTCATGAGTTCCACCACGGTTTTGTCAGCGCTCTCTACCTTAACACGAACCTTCCCATCAGTGACCTTTACGTCCAATACACCTTTTACTCCTTTTAGTTGTTCGGGGGTGAAGCCGTCAACGGTCTCCATCTCAATTACATCTCCGCCAACCTTCGACTTCAGTTCGGCTGGGGAGCCAATGGCGGCTATTTTCCCTTGAGTTATGACCGCTATCCTATCGCACAGGGAATCGGCCTCTTCCATATAATGGGTGGTGAGGAACACCGTGACTCCCATCTCCTTCCTTATTGATTTTATTAAGTCCCAAAGCATGGATCTCGTATTGACGTCCAGACCTATAGTGGGTTCATCCACGAATATGACAGATGGGGAGTGAATGAGGGCAGAAGCGATCTCCAACTTTTTCCTCATACCTGTAGAGTATTTGCCCACAGGCCTCTTTGCGAACTGCAGTAAGTCAAAGTACTTAAGTACCCCCTCGGACCTCTCTCTCCAATCCTTTATTCCCTGTAATTTCCCTTGAATTTCTAAGTTTTCCCAGGCGTTTAGGTCGTCGTCCAAAATGACGTCTGAGGATATCCATCCTATTCTAGCCTTGACTTCTTGCGTCTGTTTCACCACATCGAACCCAGCAACAGAAGCTTTCCCAGCGGTCGGTGGAATGAGTCCAGTCAACACCTTTATTGTGGTTGTCTTTCCTGCGCCATTGGGCCCTAACATCCCAAATATTTCCCCCTCCCCTACTTTGAAGGATATGGAGTTGAGGGCGACGAAGTCTCCATATTTCTTCAATAACCCTTCAACTTCAATGCTATACACTTGAATCACCTCAAGAGTTGATCTATTCTATCCCTGATCTCCTTCAACCTTTCCTTCAACTTGGGGTTCCTCTCTAACTCGTCCCTTTCATCCATCAGATAATCAATATAGTAACCTAAGCTCTCTAAGATTTCGGATGTACCTGATTCGCTCTCAGTCCTCGGTACCTCTATCATTCCCATTTCTGCTAGATGGTTTTTACCCTTCTCCGTTATTCTGTAGAATTTCCTATTGCCCACTTCCCTAAATTCCACATATCCCTCCTCTGTTAGTTCCTTGAGTGCGGGATAGACACTGCCTGGTGAGGGTCTCCACAACCCCATACTTATTGCGGCTATGGAATCAATTATCTCAGCACCGGTCATCTCCCCCCTACTTAGCATGTAGAGTATCCTCAACTTCAGGCCAAATGTCCTTGCTCCTCTGGCTCCCCATCTCCACATTAAGCTCACTCAATCTTCGATATCGGAAAACGATATTTTAAGCCTAATGGTAGAAAAGTGAACAGAACAATGTTCCAAGAGGCAGCTCTAATCCGTTCCTTGGATTTTAATATGTAATTGTTTTTAGAGTTTTCCTTTGAATTATACATTACTTAACTTAATTACTGTCCATTACAAGGGACTTCCTTCTTTGTTCCCCAGCGGGGGAGAATGAGATAGTGAAAGCCTTTTGGTGCTCACATGAAGAAGCTTGCTTTCACCATCATGAATATAATCTCATGCAGGGAGCGAAAGTCAGGAGAAAATGGAGCAAAAAGCTCAGAACATATTGAAAGTCAGACCCTATGCTTAAGACTTACCTATCACAAGTAGAACTAGAATTGCCGCGATGATTGAAGCAGCGAACCCGTAGAGGTAGGCGAGAGGTGGACTTAGATAAAAGAGGAAGCCCATCACAGTGTTGGTGAAAAGAAGCCCCACACTTCTACCTAGGGAAAGAACTCCCATAGACGTACCCATGGACTCCGCACCTGAAAGTTTACTGACTAGGAAAGGTTCCATCGTTTCCACAACACCTGTTGACATTCCCAGAAGTGCGGATCCCAAGAATATGAAACCTATGCCACCCACCAAGCCTATTGCTAGGTTTCCAAGAGATGATATGCCGTAACCGAGTAGAGCCAATGTTCTCGTTTCCGACCACTTGGTTCTACTCACAATTAGACCAACTAGGGCAGATACCATCAAGAAGGCAGCATAGGATAGCACTGAAAGTGGCTCAGACCTTGAACTCTCATAGAGACTAAGGACCGGAAAGCCGAAACTATATGTGGAGAGGCCAAATAGTCCTGCTGTTAATCCAAGAGTACCTATCTTCCTCCTGTTCACGATTTTTGGGATCCCTCTACCCTTTCCCGCCTTAGAAAGGATCAGAACCACAGTGGAAAGGATAAAGAAGACCGCGGTGGACAAGAAAACTCTGTCTAGAGGTAAACCCGCATAGAGTAGATATGAAACTATGAGAACTGAGGTCACCCCACCTCCAACATCCAAGGCGTGAAGAACCCCAAGGGCCCTTTTCAGTTCTCCTCCCCTGGCCACCTCAGTAAGCATGGCCCTTCTGGCTGGGCTTCGGAAGTTTCGCATCCACCATCCTCCTATGAATAGGGCAGCGGAAATAGGAAGAGAATAGGGAAGGGCAGAGAAGGACATAAGTAATATGAGTGAGTTACCCAGTATGGCAACCCTACGTCTTCCCCATCTGTCCGCCAAATTTCCCCCAACGAAACCCACTATAGAACCTAGCCCATAGTTAAGGGCCTCCAATATGCCATAGTAGTAAGCGGGAGCTTGATAATGAACCACTATGAGGATAGGAAAGAGGGATATTAACCCCTGGTAACCCAAGTCCGCGAAGAACGCAGAAAATGATATCTTATAAACCTCACGGTTCATCATGTCACCTAACAGGGAGTTATGGTAGGGAGATCGCGGCGTCAAATATGTCTGTAGGTAGGTAAGCGGTAACTATCCACGTTGGCTGATCCACTACCTCACTTATCTTAAGATCTACGGCCGCACTCGCTAACATGTAGGCCTCAACGGGCTCCATATGTCTGCTCAGGAAGGAGATCGCCAATCTAACAGCCTTCTTAGTGGCAATCCATAGGTTTGAGTCCATCCCTGGGAAGGAGATATAGTTTGCGAACCCCTTCACTCCATTAGTTTGAAAGATAGGCCCAGCTAGGTTCATTCTCTTCACTACCCTTACCCTTAACCTGACCTTCATCGGAGCCTCCACAGCAGTGCCGCAGACCTCACCGTCTCCCTGGGCCAGATGTGTATCACCTATGGACAGCATGGCTCCCTTAACGAAAACTGGAAGGTATAGCCTGCTCCCTGCATTGAGATGCTTAATGTCCATATTGCCTCCATTCTCCCTCGGTGGAATGGTACTAAACCTACCCCTACTCTGAAGGGCAGTACCGATCACGCCTGGAAATGGAGAAATAGGGATCCTTACGTTGAGGTCCCCAAACTTCGCTTCAGCCACTCTGTCCTTTACTTTCCAGATCTTTAGGGCGGGACCTTGAAGATCGATGGGAGAAGTGTATCCTTCATCTGCCATTAATCCAAACCCCGGCAATACTCCAGTCCATCCCCACCCCTGATCACTGAGCTCGAGGAGCTCCACCTCAATGGCATCTCCAGGTTCAGCTCCCACCACTTCCAAGGGGCCGGTAAGAGGATGTATTCTGTTGAAATCCAGCCTTAGGAGATCCTGAGCAGTAGAAGTGGGCTTTATCTGCTCATCGGATGCCTCCTTGGTCTCCACCTCAAACTCATCCCCTGGATTGATCTGCCCGATTGGAGTAAGTGAGTTATCCCATTTATTATGGGTCTTGGAATGAATTGTGAGCACTTCAGAACTCTTGTTATGAAGATTTTATCTCTATTGGGGGTTTAAGAGAGTGGAAGACCCCGTCCGTCGGGACAGGGTTCAATAGCTCCCTCATTTAAATATAACTTCTCTCGACAACGCATTAACGATGATGGGGGGTCGTCGAGGTTAAAGCGAATGTTATTGAATTACGCCTCTGCCCCACCAACGGCCGGTGTGGGCAACGTCGGCTCAGTTCCCGTTCCATCGGATCTAGGAGCCCTGAGGACCTGTGGGGCTCCACCCTCTACCCTTGGACAACGAAGCAGGAAGCCTCGTCAGGGCGGGGATGTTCACCTCTATTGGTTCTGTGAGGGGTAACATTTAATTTTAGAGTGAGAGGAAAGTGTATCCTGTGTATCTTTCAATTTTTCACCTTAAATTAAATTAGCATGATTTATCTTCCTCAGGGTTTCGAGAGTGAGACACCTCTGTAAGGGGAGGCCGTGAGGCGAGGAAATCCATTCAAGGAACCATTAGGACAATGTTAGGAAGAGTTAAGAAGCTGAATTGTTACCTCCACCGCATTGAGAGGAGGAGTACCTCCATATTTTCCCTTCTCAGGGCCAAAGAGGGAGTTGACTGGAGAGCCTTCTAAGTCCATAAGACAAGATTTATGCATGTATACCACTCCCTTAGGAATGGAAGTATCTGCCTTGAACCTCACCTTAACCCTACCATATTTGGAGATAAGATATCCAATACCTTGGGTATCTCTGGTCCAAACAACGGGTTCCGGTACTCCATGCACCTCCTTGAATTGACTATTGGTATAGAGGGGATGAGAAGAGAAGACCAATACGGTACCCTTAGGAGGGGGTAGAAGGTGAGGCAGTGGCCCAACTCTAGGTCTATACGGCGGATCGGGGTTCAACTTAACAATTCCCTCCCTCCTCAATCTATCTAAAGTCACCCCTGTCCTCCTCAGTGCGCCATCGATGGCAGCCTCGGGCCCCTCTTCTAAGAGAGGATGGGTAAAACCCATCTCCTTGGCGAGGCGGTGGGTGAGTTCCCACTCCTCCATACCCTTCTTGGGAAAAATGGGAGAGTTGTAAATTAAGTATGTGTGCCAATAACTATAAACCACATCCATCTTCTCTAGGAAGGTGGGTGCTGGAATTGCCAGATTGGCCAATTTTACTGACTCAGACCAAAAGGGGTCCTGAACGACGAGGAAGACCTTGCCCTCCTTGACAGCCTTCATCAATCTATCTGAGCCCGGTAGGGAGTGGACTGGATTTATGTTCCATGCGAAGATTAACTCGACTTCCTCTATTCTACTACCAACCTCAGCCATTCCAATGATTTTCCTTGGCTTAACCATATGATTACCTCTGAGGTACGAGAAGTCTATCCCTAACCCCTGGCTGTTAGCGTAGAAGAATCCCCTCTTCATTCCTAAAACGGACGGAATGAGGGAGATCATTCCAACTGCATCACCCCCATTGAACGTTCTGCCCATGGCGAAACCTATTATGGTGAGCGGCCTCTTCATCTCATAGAGCTGAACCAGACTTTCCATGTCCTCCAAGGGGAGACCTGTTAACTGACTTACCTGAGTTGGGTCGAGGGACGATGTAAGTGATTTCAGATTCTCCACCTCCTCAACCCCATCTCCATACCCTTTGTCTAGGAGCCTTTTCAGTATCCAGAGGGCGAGATAGAGGTCCCCGCCAGGCCTCACAAGGTAGACTTCATTGCTCCTAGACGCCGTAATCCCCTTTCTTACGTCAATGGCCACCTTATACTTATCCTTGAGCAGAGACCAGCCATGGATGAAGCTTACGGCGGCCTCTGAGCCCCAAAAGACCACCGCACCGTATTTTTCAAACTCCTCCGGTGTGGCCCCGAAACTACTGCCGTACCTTGAGGCTATGGAATTGTGTCCTTCGGCACTACAAATGGAGTAGTCTGTACTGGTTGCTCCCATGGCATTCCACAGCCTGGAGGGATAGTACCATGTTAAGAGACCCTGACTTCCATCGTAGCTAAGTTGTAGTATCTTTGTTGGATCCCTTTCCTTGATCTCCTTAACCTTTTGAGCTAACAATGAGATAGCCCTATCAAGGGATACCTCCTTCCCCTCAAAGTAAGCACTCTCCACTCTATTCACTCCATTCCTTCTTAAATCATCGTTACCTCGAGAACAGGTGAATCCATTAAACGGGAATATCTTCAGTGGCTTGTAATTTGAATCAAAAATACAAGTGTCGTAGCAATCCCTTGTGCAAGCTATAACCATCCAACTTCACCCGCTACTATTCATAACTTCCGCCACAAAGACAGGTCCTATTTGAATCCCACCATTGCCCAGTTGAATTAGGTGAGGATTACCCGTTATCACCAGAGATTCTCCAGATCCTCCCGAGAGCTTCATTCCTCCAACTATTGGAATCTTTATTACATTGCTTGGAACTGACACAGTTAAGTTAGTTCCCCCTTCCTCAAATGTGGCTGACGAAATGTAAAGTCTGATCTCATTATATGTGCCAGCAGGAATCCTAGAGGATGCTATCATGGTGAGGTTCGAGGAGAGTTGGAAGGTTACGGTCTTGTTGGAAATCGTTATCCATGACCCCGAGCTGGTATGAATCATGACAGAGTTTACTGTAAAGAAAAGGGGATCCGAGGGAACCTTAACATATACGTTCACCTGACCCGTGGACAAATATTGATAACCGAAAACCCCGCCTGCCGCAACTATAACTACGATTATTAGGGGGATTACCCATCTCATGGTCAAGCTTATTTCTATTGAATTTTTAAGTCTTGTAGAGACGGAGGGTGTAAGAAGCACCCCTGACTGACGTGCATGGCGCTGAAGGATATTGATATTTATTTTTAATTTGTTTTCATTACCTAGATACTATTTCTCCCTCAGACCGCTGCCAATGGAATAAGCTCAAAATAATCATTATAACTTAGAATATATAGAAATAATCTAGCAAATTTAACTCATACCCTACAGATGATAATCTTCCCTTTCTTCGTCCTGCTAAAAATGTATTAGTCACTCCATCCAACACTATTAAATGAGTTCAGAGAAGTCCTCAATTTACATGTTCATAGAAACTTTGAAGTTGAACCCCTCGTGGTGGGAGGAAGGAGAAGATAAGAGGCGTGAACTTCTGTGGAAGTTCAAGGAGAGGCTACAAGAGGCGCGCAGCAATCTGTTGAGTGTGAAGACCTACATTTCTCTAAGATGGGATTCTGACATAATTCTTTGGATTTCGGACTTCTCTACATCATCCTTTCATCCTCTTAGGTCTTCCCTGCGATCGTCCCTAGGTCGGTATGCGGAAGAGACGTTCTCAATGCTCTCAGTCTACGAGTCTTCTCCTTACAAGGGGCCTTCGGATGTGAGCAAGTATATCCTACCAGAGCAGTTGAGATATTTCGTGGCTTATCCAATGAAGAAGTCGGTGGATTGGTACACCCTTCCCTTTGAGGAGAGAAGGGAAATAATGAAGGAGCACATAGAGGTTGCGAAAAAACATCCGGAATCCAATGGAATAAGGTCTTATACAACGTATTCTTTCGGTCTTGGAGATCAGGAGTTTGTAGTTATATATGAATTAGATTCCTTGGTTTCTTGGGCCCATGTGGTGGAGAGGTTGAGGGAAGTAAGAGCTAGGAAATGGATAACCAAGGAGGAGCCAATACTGGTTGGTGAGACCTCAGATATGAACGTTCTATTGAGGTGATCGGGCTGGCCGTAGATTTCCACTTTCATGCGCCCGTAAAGGAATTCTTGGATTTTCTAGGAGAATTTAAAGAACCAGCCTTAAAATATTTCAATACAAAGTTAGAACTTAAGAACTTAGGGACTGAATTAGATGTGCTAAGCTCCTTCGGGGTGAAGAATTTCGTCGTTCTGCCCATAGACGCGACCACCTTCTTGGGTAGGAGGATTCCGAATTCCGCCATTCTTTCTATCAAAGATGATAGGGTGATCAAATTTGTCTCAGTTGATCCATTAAGGCAGGACTCAAGGGAACAATTGGAAGCCCTTATAAGAGAGGAACCTGCAGGTTTGAAGCTACATCCGCAGCTTCAGGGGTTTCATCCCCTAGATAAGAGGGCCATGAGGCTCTACAGTGTCTGTGAAAGACATGGTCTCCCTATTGTCTTCCATACAGGAACTTCGGGAATAGGGGCAGGTGTAAAGAGTAAGATAAGGTTAGATAATGGAAGACCTATCTATTTTGATGAAATTGCCGTTAACTTTCCAGATCTCAAGATTGTTTTGGCGCACTTCGGATGGCCATGGACTGAGGAAGCATTGGCCATAGCTCAACATAAACCTAACGTCTTTCTAGACCTCTCAGGGTGGAGTCCGAAATACATACCCCAACAGGTCTGGGCTTACGCCAAAAGATTGAAGGATAAACTCCTCTTTGGCTCCGACTTTCCACTCATAAGGCCGGAGAGATGGATAGAGGAGTTCAAATCGGTGGACGTTCCTTCAGATATCAAGGACAAGATCCTTAAGAACAACGCTATACGGCTATTGAAACTGTAGAGAGTATACAGAGTGAACATAGTGCACTTACCGATGATATTCTCGCCTGAACATTTCCTACCTCTAAGCCCATTTATATAAAGCGTAGATCATGGACTTGGCCATATCACCTCCCATACCATGAAAACAGAACCCTTCGTCTGTCTCAGTTAAAAATTGACGGGTATCTGAAAACCGTTAGAGGTAACCAATGCCTTACCAAAGGTCTCCTATCCCTTACCCTAAGTAAGGTAAGGAACCAGTGAAACAGAGGTCGTGTTTTTTAAGATTTTGTTGTTGATACAGGCTATTTAAAAAGGATTATTTATATTTTCTGTAAACTCTTATTGTAATCGTTTTATTTCAAATCCAGAAGTATCTTAATTGGGCGTTCTCAACTTACTGGGACTGCCAGCGTAATAAAGAACTGTTCTCCGCCATAACTTACTTGGAAGTCCAAGGTGGCAGAACCCCCATTATACGATGGGGAAATCAAGCCAGAGGGAAGATACAAGGTGACATATGTAATGTTACCTGCCCTCACGTTCAGAGGGAGAGAAGAGTAACCGTTGGAGACATAGGCATTCTCAATAGGACCGAAGGTAGTGAAAATTAAGGAATAAGTGTAGGAATGCACTGTTAGACCTTCAGTTCCACCGAAAAAGGCGACCTCAATCTCCACTGACCCATTGGAATCAAAGTAACCCTCCCCATTTACCGGCCAAGCCAATGGAAGGTATGATGAAGATAATTGAGCATGAGGATCGTAACTGCTTACGTTATATGTTAACCCGTAGGACGTCACAAGCACAGCCCATCCGTGAGGGATTAGATATGATATATTTATTGGATATGAATTGACCCACAGGTCAACTTTCCTTTCGGTCCCATTAGGATATATCACGTAGGTTATCTCATCCTTGCCGTCAGAGTATACCTGAGTCCAATCCCCTTGATGAATGATGTAAAGGATGGGCTCAGAGGACTTTTCCTCAACTGTCTTTAGTCCTTGTATTAGTCCCCTCTGGGTTTGGGACTCATACTGATATATCAAGGATACAGCCCCGATCATTATGAGTATCAGTATGATACCTCCTATGATTCCGGCCTGAGCTCTCACGAAAATGCTAACGTAGAAAACGCTGACTGAGTGGACCGTGAGTGAGTTCAGAGCGATATGAGGGGGTTTGGGCTTCATTGAATTTTCATGAATTTGTATCCAATCCTCAGCCCTTGGGCTTCACCGGAGTCGCGGGGAAACCCGTTCATACCCCTCCGCCCCTTTAGCGGGATAACCC
>Ga0081529_126004_pt1 | contig 71916 bp, 71 predicted proteins | sample EchGeymetagenome_FD_71012 | JGI IMG/M metagenome (GOLD analysis project Ga0081529, IMG submission 71012) | Ferrous microbial mat and aquatic microbial communities from Echinus Geyser, Yellowstone National Park, USA - transect B T=78-80 C v2... ...
ACAATACCAACAACAACCACAGTAACAACAACAGCAACCACCACTGCAACAATACCAACAACAGTAACAACAACCACCACGGCAACAAGCACAGCAACAACCACGGCAACCGTTACCGCTGCGGTAACCACCACTACGACAATGGTCTCTACAACAACAGCTTATCAACCAGCAACTATGACACCTGAGCTTATCCCGGTGGCCTCCAGTTCAGTAATAGTGGACGCTGCTAAGGGAGCCACATTAAGGTTAGGTAACATTATAGTTATAATTAGGCCTGGGACATACGTAATGGCTCCAAGTGGGCAGATGCTAAGCACCTACAACTTCTCGATAATAGATTATGAGCCTGTTTGGGTAGGCAGTCCACCAATGACTAATGAGGAGCCTGTATTCGCCTTCGCGTATGCCGTTAATGGTCATGTGTCACCAGGTTACACCTTCGTTAACCAGGAGGGTAAACCATATGCAGTGGTCACCGTTGTTAGAGTTCCAGGCACATGGACAACTTGGACTTGGCTTGGCTTTATGCAGGAGCCAAATGGCACACTGGTGGGTGGTAAATACGCCTTCATTGATTCATGGGATTACGCAGGCTCTGGGTTATTCGTCAATTACCAGTTCGTTAAGCCAGTTCCCTGGATATTTGTCAACACCGGTATGCCAGCAATGTCACCAGTTACTTACACTGAGCCAACTACGCCTAGTTCAAGTGAAGTAACCACCATGGAGCCTGAGCTGATACCAGTGGGCATCGGGACAATAACCGTTAACGCAACCAAGGGAGGCGCTGTTGCTGTCGGTAACCTGCTAGCCATAATACTACCTGGCACCTACGTTAAGACTCCCAGTGGCCAAATACTGAGCACCTATAACTTTAGCCTAGTTTACCAAGCCGTGATGAACATACCGCCTCTAAATGAGAGTGGGGTATACTATTGGCCAGTGTTCTCCTACGCCTTCGCAGTTAACAACCAGATTAGCGTGGGGTATACCTTCGTTAATGCAAGCGGATCCCCAGTACCAGTGCTCACAGTGGCCTTCCTACCGTCCTGGTTTACCTCATGGACTTGGTTAGGCTATAGCCAACTACCCGATGGTACATTGCTGGGTGGTAAGTATGTGTTCCCGAACCCATGGATACCCGGGGATGATTACATAGTCAATGTGGTGTTCATTAAACCAGTACCATGGGTGTTCTTGGCCGTGGAGCACGGTTACGTGAACATGACCAATAGCATGATGCAACCTTCGACTACCACTACTTCAACTACCACTACAACGTCTACCACCACCTCAACAACCACAACTACTACCACTTCGGCTCCCCCAGTTTGGGGCTAAGTAGCTAAAAACTGAGGGTTTAATAAGGGTCAAAACTATTTTTCTTTATTCACTTAACCATTCACTTAACCTATGCCATGCCTTTTATGTCCTCGTACGTCTTCGTAGTAATTGTATTGACTTATCTAGGATTATCCTGGCTAATTCTCTCTTATGAAGTGGTCCAACCTTGGTGAAGGTTCCATCCGGTTCGATTATTATGTATGAATCAGTTAATGTACCAAAGCCAGTCCCAGGCCCCACCCTATGGGCTATGGCTAGGTCCCAGGCCCCGTTCCTCATCCTACTCAGCGCCCTCTCGATGAGGCCCCCTTCATCAACGTTAACCTCTGCCTTATAACCAACTACAATGGTGTCCCTTGACTCCCTCTTAGCATCATTAACTATCTTAGGAGCCCTCACTAGGGTTATATTTACCGTATCCAGGTCGCTGTTTAACTTCCCTACAGCCCTCTCCTTAACGTAGAAGTCCAGTGGCGCCGCTGCGAATACAGCTATATCAATGTGACTGATCCTAAGTATCCTCAGAACAGCCTCATGCATTTCGACGACACTCATCACCTTAACTACATTAACATTACTGGGGTACTTCACGTCGACCGGTCCAGAGACAACGAAGACATTGGCTCCCCTGGCTGCGGCTTCTCTGGCTATGAAGTAACCTGTTAATCCACTACTGGGCGTGGTAATGTACTTGACGTCATCAATGTGCTCCCTGGTCGGCCCTGAGGTAACCAACACGCTTAACCCACTCATATCCCTAGGCGTCAGTAGATCTATGGTTGATTCAACGATCTCCTCAACGGGCGGTAACTTAGCCTTACCCTCCTCCACAACAGGGTCAAGCACCTTGATCCCAAGGGCCCTAAGCCTACTAACATTACCCTGAACAATTGGGTTACTCCACATGCCGATGTTCATCGCTGGGACAACCATTATTGGTTTACCCACCCCCAGTGCAACTGCTAGGCACAGTAATGGTGCATTATCGGTGATGCCATTGGCTAACTTACCTATTAGATTCGCCGTAGCCGGAACGGCCACTAACGCATCGGCGCTTGCGCACTCCCTCACGTGCTCAGCATAGCCACTTAACCTGACCAATGGCCTATGCCCAGTGGCCCACTGCATGATCATTGGGCTTAGTAGTTTAGCCGCTGTCCTGCTCATGAGAACGGATACGTAAGCTCCATGCCTAATCAGCCCCCTGGCAACATCAGGAACCTTATATATAGAAATGCTGCCAGTCATCACAAGCATAACCCTTTTACCCATCAGTAGCCTGCTTAAACTACCCCTTATGGCCTCAGCATCCTCACCCATAACGCACCTAAGTAATCAGTAGATACAGTATTTAAAAAATCATGCACTTCCTCGATTAAGTCGGTAAGACAGGGGTAATTTGACGTATCAATAGGCTAAATTAGGCTCTGTAATCATTAACATGCCCAATTATGGAGACTAGGTTTATTAGACTCTCCGCTGTTAAAGGTGAACTATGATAAGTACTGATGGCATCTTAATAACGCTAGCCTTAATCATATTAATAGGTTATGTTGGTGATTACCTATTCAGGTTAACCAGAATACCCGAGGCTGTAATACTGATGTTAATTGGGCTACTACTCGTGCCCGTGAGTCATGTCGTGCCTACGAAGTACGTTGCATTACTTAGGAACTTAGCCCCATTATTCGGCGATATAGCCCTAGTGATGATTATGTTTGATGGTGGCCGTAGGATAAGCTTCAGGACACCCATCTCGTCCAGTGGCCTTGGCCTGGCACTTGCAGTGCTTGACGTTGTAATGCCCTCGGCGTTATTGGCGGTGGTGATGAATTCATTCTTAGGTTGGCCACTGGTCTACGGTGCAATACTCGGTGCTATACTCGGTGAAACAACCACAACAGTGATAATACCAGTAGCCACCAGGTTATCCATAAGTGACTCAATGTACAACACCATTGTGGTTGAGGCAACGTTCAACTCGGTGGTATCCATACTGCTCTTCTATCTCCTCACAATACTACTAACAGGCCAGTTCTCAGCCCTATCCTACACCAGGTATGTCATATCGTACTTCAGCATAGCCGTTTTCCTAGGCCTAATCACGGGCATACTATGGTTACTGGCCCTGAGCTGGATTAGAAGTGCAAAGGCCTACGTGGTTACGATAGGTGTAGCCTTCCTACTATATGGCGTAGTTGACCTACTCGGTGGCGCGGCCGTGGTTGCCGTCTTAATATTTGCAGTGATCATAGGGAACCATGATGTGATAAGTGATTACTTCGGTTTAAGGTTAAATATTGATGAGGAGAGGCTTAACATTGTTGAGGGTGAGCTTGAATTCCTGGTCAGGACGTTCTTCTACGTCTTAATAGGCATGATATCAATAATCTCACTATACTATGCCATACTAGCCATGGCTATTACGGGTGTTCTCCTGGCGATTAGGTACATTGAGGTTTACTCCATTGTGAGGGATAGTAGATTCTCAACATTGCTCTTTGCTCTAGCCCCAAGGGGCTTAACAGCGGCTGTATTGGCTAGCATTTTCCTAAACATGGGCTATAACCCATATTCAACCTATGTGTTTCTGGTCGCCTTCATGGTTATAATATTTACGAACATAATATCGAGTAGCCTATTATCACTCATAGTTAAGGAAAAGGTTAAGAGCGAGGAACAGGAGATGAAGAGTTAGTTTACTCATTCTAGGGCTGGAAGCCATCAGCAGGATAACCACCATGTAATCGCTTCGATAGGCATATCCGCATGGAAAGGTTTTTAACGTGAATTAGGCCTAGGTGATTAATGGGTATTCCTGGCGAGGCTGAGCAGAGGATAGTTTGCCCATACTGCGGTTTAACGGACTGGGTCCTTGTTCAACCAGTTAATAGGAGAGATAGCAGAGGATCCTTGATCAGTGTCATGCTTTGCAGGTGCAATAACTGCGGTAGGGTTTTCTACGTGTTTAAATATAGGTTCAGGACTATAACGTACAAACTTGAGGACCTAGTTGCCTAATAATTAACATTAATGTTTACGATAACTCACGTTAACAAGCAATTATAAAACATGGTTAAAAAGAGAAAAATCCCAAAATCTAAGAGTAAAGTTTATATTGGTGGCTGCGCAGAGACTCTAATGCCAGAAATACCACTAGCCCCCATAGAGAGGATATTTAAGAAGGCAGGGGCGGAGAGGGTTGGTGAGGACGCAATCATAGCCTTGAGGGATGTCCTCGAGAACGTTGCCTATGAGGTGTCAGTTAAGAGCATTGAGCTGGCTAAACATGCCGGTAGAAAAACGGTAAGCGCTGATGATGTTAAGGCTGTTGTGAGGATATTCAAGTGCATTAACCTATCATGAGCATGTCCATTAGGGTACCGTACGTACCAACACCGACTAATGTAGCCATTGATATAATTAGGAGGGTTAACCCACGGCCAGGTGAGGTTATTGTTGATGCAGGCGCAGGCGAGTGTAACGTGGTTATTGCAGCTGCGAAACAATTCAACCTGGTGGGTTTAGGCATAGAAAAGGACCCACTGCTGGTTAAGAGATGCCTAGAGAGGATTAGTGAGGAGAGACTTTACGGTAAGGTTTACGTTGTCTGGGGTGACATATTTAAGTTCAACTACTCCATAGCCGACATAGTCTACCTATACCTTGGCACTGACGTGAATAGGGAACTTGCGCCAATGCTGTTCAGCACATTGAGGAGGGGATCAAGGGTTGTTTCACATGACTTCGAGATACCTGGGTACAAACCCATTGAGTCTGGGGTGGTTAAGGGTCCCCTAAGGGAGCATAGGTACTATGTTTACGTTAAATGAATGTGCCCTATTGAGGCATGGAAGTACCGTGGTCTAATCCTTAAAACCTACCTACTTCATTAACCCAGTACGGAGTCTCCCTGCTGATCCTGGCCTTCATCGTTAAACTTAGTTTCAAGGATCCTCCTAATCAACGCCGCGTTTGATGGCGTAAGCCCACTTACCTTAAAGCGCCACTGCCTGAAGTTAACCAGTGCATTAAGCGGTGTGCCATATATCTTAAGCAGTTTAATCGCCCTCTTAACCCCTATTCCAGGTAGTGATGATAAGAGTGAGACCTGCGCATCCCTTATCGAACCTGCCTTCCTCTTGTTGCCCATAACTTTAACTAAGCCGCGTGATGATGTTGATAGCGAGTAGAGTAGGTAAGCGGTGTCCCCCTCATCCCTACTCCACAGTAGCCTAACCCCACCCCTAGCCAACCTAACCAAGGCACCCATAACGGAATTCTCACTAATACCCCTAACCTTAATGGCCCCCCATAGGTCACCCTCGATTACCACGTATGGCTCCTGGTAAGCCTCAACCAGTTCACTTGCCTGCTGGAAGAGCCTCCCATCAATTATTGAGTTTATGAAATCCATGGCCCTCTTCCGTTCAACTGCCACATCACTTGAGATCACGTAGTCACCTACGGCTAAGGTGGAGACCACAACCTCGCATCCAAGCCCCTTAACAGCCTTAACAACCGCCTGCCCCGTCACATACTCCCTGGAATCCACAACCACGACACAGTTCAAATGAGGTCAAATTACGCGTATGGTGCTGGTTTAAATAGCTTAGTCGCTTAAATTGATGCATTGCCATTGGTTTTCAGTATTGAGCACTAGTCATAACCTAGGAAATGATGTTGGAGCCCCGGCCGGGATTCGAACCCGGGACCTCCTCATTACCAGTGAGGCGCTCCGCCAGGCTGAGCTACCGGGGCTATGCCCTTGCATTATCAATGCTCATTTTTTAAGTTTTTCCCATTAATAATGCAGGGTGGGCGGTAATGGTTAAAAACAGGTTAATGGTAACTGAGTTTGAAGATAACCCGCATTTAAATATTAGCCTTAGCCGAATAGTGATGCAAGACTTTCGAGGGTTTCCTCCTCCTTCTTCTCCTCAGCCTTCTTCTCCTCCGCCTTAGCCTCAGCCGGCTTAGCCTCAGCTGCCTGTGGTGCCGCCTGCTGTGGGGCGGCTGGTGCAGCCGCCGGTAAAGCCACCGCGGACTTTATAGCCTCATCGATGTTAACCTCCTTAACCGCTGATACAAGGGCCTTAACCTTAACCTCATCAACCTGTATCCCAACTGACTGAAGAACCTTCGTTACATTATCCTCCGTTATTGGTTGCTTGGCGTAGTGCAGTAGTAATGCCGCGTATACGTACTCCATAATCGCCTTCACTGATTAGCCTTTTTAAAGCTAACCTCAATGGTCCCGGGTACTATTTACTATTATATACTATATATTTGATTATATTAATTTGCGAGAAAGATTTATAAAACTTAGCTAACGTGCCTCACGGTAGATATGCGTACGGTAATTAGCGATATGAAGGACTTGATAATACTAGGTAGGGGTGGTCAGGGTGGTGTTACTGCAGCTAGGATCCTAGTATCTGCAGCGCTTAAGGATGGTAAGTGGGGTCAAGCTATTCCCGAGTTTGGTGCTGAGCGTAGGGGTGCCGTGGTTAAATCCTATGCCAGGATTGCCAATAAGCCCATTAATCTTCATAGTAATGTTAGGAGGGCTGACGTATTGATAGTACTTGTGTCTAATGTTCTTGACCTCGTGAATGTTGATGATCTTATGAAGGGTAGAGATTCAATAATAATTGTTAATTCAGCGGCACCCATTAGGACTGGGTATAGGACTTATTATGTAGACGCCACATCAATTAGCGAAAAGCTTGGCCTTGTTATTGCTGGTTGGCATATAGTAAGTACTCCATTGCTCGGCGCTGTGGCTAAGGTTACTGGCGTTGTTAGCCTCGATGCCATTATTAAGTCGTTACAGGAATTTATTGGTAAGGAGAGCCTTGTTAAGTTAAATGCGGAAGCTGTGAAGATGGGTTATGAGTTAGTTAGGGGTGAATGACATGGGTGTTGCTGAGAAACTGAAAGGCCTCCTATTATCAACACCTGCAGAGGGTGCTGGTGGTAGAACTGGTACCTGGCGTGTGTATAGGCCCGTAATCAATTACTCTAAGTGCACAAAGTGTGGTTTATGCTGGCTATACTGCCCAGAGAATGTTATTGATTGGCTTGAGGATAAGAGTATCAGGGTTAACTATGATTATTGCAAGGGATGTGGAATATGCGCTGATGTATGTCCAGTAAAGGCGATAGACATGGTTAAGGAGGTGGTGGTGTAAAATGACTAGCCAGATATCCCTGGCAAAGCAAGTTAGGAGGGTCCTAGTTGGTGATCATGCAGTTGCAGAGGCAGTTAAGTTGGCAAGGGTTAACGTAATCTCTGCATATCCAATAACACCACAGACCCTCATTGTTGAGAGAATTAGTGAAATGATTGATAGGGGTGAGCTTAAGGCTGACTATATAAGGGTCGAGAGTGAATTCGCGGCGTTGGCAGCAGTTTACGGAGCCGCGGTTGGAGGCGTCAGGGCATTTACCGCAACCTCCAGTCACGGCTTATTTTATATGTACGAGATGCTTTGGTGGGCAGCAGCATCAAGGGTTCCCTTCGTAATGGCTGTGGCTACGAGAGTCGTTGGTCCACCATGGAATATACGCAATGAGCACTCGGACCTACTCACAATTAGGGACAGTGGTTGGATCATTGGTATGGCTCAGAGCGTGCAGGAGGCTTTCGACATGACACTAACGGCATTCAAGATAAGTGAGAACGAAAAAGTGTTATTACCCGTGGCTATTGGCCTTGATGGTTTCATACTAAGTCACACAGCAGAGCCTCTGGATATACCATCGCAGGAGGATGTGGATTCCTGGTTACCGCCTAGAAATCCGAGGATTCCATACACCATAGAGCCAGGTGGTGAACCCATAACAATGGGTAATATGCCGAAGAACGAGGTTTATCACGCATTACTTAAAAAGTATATGGATGAATCCATGGAGAATGCTAAGAAGGTCATTGCTGAGGTTTACGATGAGTATGGTAAATTAACGGGTAGGAACTATGGACCATTAACGGAGTGCTATAGGTGTAGTGATGCCAGGTATATTGCTGTATCGATGGGTGCCTGGAGTGGCGACATAATGGGCGCCATAGAGAGGCTTAGGGATGAGGGTTACCCAGTAGGTCTATTGAGGATTAGGTACCTAAGGCCGTTCCCTGAGGAGGATATAATCGCATGGATAAACGGTGCAAAGGGAGTTATAGTATTTGATAGGGACTACTCAGCGGGTTTAGGTGGTGTATTGGCAAGTGAAATAAGCGGCTTCATACCAAGTAACGTGTCATTTGAGGGAGTCCTAACCGGTCTTGGTGGATTCGATGTATCCCCAGATGAGTTCAGAGGCATAATTAAGGAATTCATAGATAAAACCGAACGTGAAGGTCCCATTAAAATCAGGAAATATTGGTATATTCCGAAGGTTGAAGGGTGATGGGCATGGTTACGATGACAGAACTCCATAAGTACGGGACGAGGAAATTCATAATGCCAGGAACAGCGGCATGTCCAGGTTGTCCACTTCAGATTGGTATGAGGGAATTAGCCATGGCGCTTGATGGAAAGTTTGCAATGGTTATACCAGCTGGGTGTTCAAGCGTAATACCTGGTATGGCCCCATACACAGCATACACGGTGCCTGTGCTCCACGTGCCCTTTGCATCAAGCCCAGCAGTGGCTTCCGGTATTGTTAGGGCCGTTAGGCAGAGGGGTAATGAGGACCCAGTCGTTGTTTGGGCTGGTGATGGTGCAACAGCGGACATAGGTTTCGCCGCATTGAGCGGTGCGGCCTATAGGAATGAGGATATACTGTACATAATGGCTGATAATGAGGCCTACATGAATACGGGCATCCAAGCCAGTGGAACCACTCCCTCAAAGGCTTGGACAACGACGTCACCCAAGGGGAAGACTGAGGGTAGGAAGGATGTTGCGTTGATAATGCTAATGCACAAGGTGCCTTACGTAGCTACAGCAAGCATAGCATATCCAATGGACTTCATAGATAAGGTCAGAAGGGCCATGCAAGTTAAGGGCTTTAGATTCATACACCTACATGCACCTTGCCCACCAGGTTGGAAGATGGATGATGCTTATACAATAAGGGCTTCCAGGCTGGCTGTTGAGACTGGTATGTGGATACTTTGGGAGTATAACCAAGGTAAGTTAACCATTAGTTCACCAAGTGTACCCTATAAGGATAAGGGTAGGCGTAAACCCATTGAAGAATACCTTAAGCTTCAAGGTAGGTTCAGTCATCTAACAAAGGAGGATGTTGAGGAGATTAAGGCTAACGTCGACAAGCAATGGGACCTGGTCCTCAGGCTTACGGAAATTTACAAGTAAGTGACCGTGACCCTTTTCTAAGGTACTGACCTTTAATAATCGTTGGACTAATTAACGCACAACTCCTTAAGCTTGGTACTTAATCATTGCAGCATGTACATTAAGCTTTTAAACAAGTAAAACCTAAGTGTGGGTAATGAGGGCTATTGTTGTTAAGCCTCCTAAACCTGGGGTTGAGTTTAGGGATCTAAGCCAAGTCATTAGGCATGGTTCAGGTACCGTTAAAGTAAGGATAATTGAGAACGGCATATGTGGCTCGGATAGGGAGATTGTGAGGGGTGAATTAGCCACTGCAAGGCCCCCTGAGGGTAAGGATTGGCTAGTGCTGGGTCATGAGGCGCTGGGCGTTGTTGAGGAGTCTAAGGACCCAAGGTTTAGGCAAGGTGACTTAGTCATGCCTATTAATAGGAGGAGTTACCATGGCAAGTGCATTAATTGCCTGGTTGGTAGGCCAGACTTCTGTGAAGCTAATGAATTCGTCGAGGCCGGTATGGTGGGTATGGATGGCTTCATGGTTGAGTACTTCTACGACGACCCAAAGTACCTGGTTAAGGTACCCCCCAGTATAGCTGACATAGCCATCCTAGCCCAACCCCTCTCAGACTTGGAGAAGTCCGTTGAGGAGATACTTAACATTCAAAGGAGGCTCATTTGGACATGCGACGATGGGACGTACAACTGCAGAGGGGCCATAGTTTTCGGATGACCCCCTCCCCGCCTTGATGGGTGGGGTTTCACCTTGGGGGTCTCGATGGTTACCCCGCCTATTGCGGGGTTACTAAACACTCCAGTAAAGCAGAGGTTAATAAACCTGACGTATAAGACCCCATGTAATGGGACAATCTTACCCCTAAAAAGGGCGAGGCTTGACCATGTTTATCAGGTTCAACAGGGATACTCATATCGCCCCTGTTAAGGACAGTGGGCTTTGAGGTCTACGTGGCTAATAGGAGGGATCCCCTTGAGAATGAGGCTAAGATAACCGAGGAGGCTGGCATAACGTACATTAATTACTCCGTTGAGGGTTTAGATAAGCTTAAGCAAATGGGCTTCGACCTAGTGGTGGATACCACCGGGGCATCGGCATCGTTAATAGGGCATGAGGTTGAGATGCTTAAGCCTAATGGGGTTCTCGGCCTATTTGGCTTCCCATCAGAGGGGGCGTTAACGTTGAGCCATGAAGTCATACAGAGGTTCATATATAAATCAAATGTAATAGTTGGGTTGATAAATGGCCAGAAGCCCCACTTCCAACAGGCCCTAGCACACCTAGCACAGTGGAAGGCAACCTGGCCTGGGGTGGTTAGTAGGTTGATAACCAGGGTCGTTAATGTTAATGATGAAAAGGAGGTCATTCAGGTGCTTAACCATAAGGAGAAGGGTGAAATAAAGGTTAAGATAAGGTGGGGTCAGTGAAGGTGCATTAATTAAACGCACTAGGCCATGTTCACTTAATCTCCCTGGGCCTTTCACCAAGCTTATCTTCAATAACCTTAATCAGTAGGTTAAGAATCTTAATGTAAGGCTGCTTAACCCTAGTTACAAGCATGCCAGCCCCTGAATGGCCACCGCCTTCGCCGCTTAGCTGACTGGCCAGTTCACCCAACACTGCCGCTACGTCGAAGTTCCTTGAGCGTGCCACCACCCTGAGTTCGTCGCCATGGTCAGAGACTACGAATGCTGCATCACACCCCAGTTCAAGTAACCTACTGGCCACTAAACCTTCATACGCATTCACGTTAGTCACGCACATTACCATTGACCTAACCCTATACGGCACCACCCTCATAGAACCCTTGATTAACGCTATCTTAGCTGATTCATCAAGCTCCCTGGTCAGTATGGCCAAGGCATCGCTATAGTTAATTGGGCTTATACCTAGGAGCCAGGCAACGGTTTCGAAGGTTCTCTGGGTAGCTCTACTGAACCTATTGGTCTCGTTCACTATAGCTATCAACGCTAATTTAGCCATTAGGTCACTTGGCCTATAGCCAAGCCCCCTCAAAACGTTGACGACGAGCTCAACTGTTGATGGTGATGTAGGGTCTATGAACTCTAGGTCACCCCTAAATCCCCTAACCTCATGATGATCAAACACAACTAACCTACCTCCACCACACACTTCAATACCTAACTGGCTCCTATTCGCTACATCAAACATTATCGTTAAGTCCCCGCAGCCGCACTCCTGGCTACTAGGCAGCTCAATGCCTAGTCTCTCAAGTACCTGCCTAGTTTCCCTATCCACCTTACCGTGGTAGGTTAGGCAGTTTGGTTTACTCAAGCCATTTAAGTAATCCCTAAACAGAAGTGCAGATGTGAATGAATCCAAGTCAGGGCTTCTGTGGGTTACTAGTGTTATGCTCTTCGAATCTGCAATCATCCTGCTGAATTCATTTATCATTAAACTGGAGTTGGGTTAATGTTTAAAAATCAAACTCAGTAATACAAGTGTGGTAGCTTTTACGGAGGCTGAAATTAAGGACTACGTTAAGGTACTTAACGATAGGGTGATGAGGTTAAGGGAATTGACAACCAAGGTAAGTTCAGGGTTAACGAAGGTTAATACTAATCCTAGTTCGCCAAGTGTACTTAGGTTCGAGGGTAATGAAATCTACATAGTTAATGGTAGTGATGAAGAGCAGTTGGCAGGCGCATTAAGGCTCGTACTTGAACTTGCTGATCTTCAAGAGAAGGTGTATTCACTAGTTGGTAATGACTTAAATAAGGTTATTGATGAAAACGTTAAGGTAGCTGTAGTTGAACCACTAGGCTTACCTACAAGAATACTTCTGGTGCCCAGCAATGTTACCAATAATAAGTAAGGTTAATCAGTTGCACGACTATAGATTGGAGATTGAGAAGCTATACACAGCAATCAGTGTTGAACCACTTGGCATTGACCAGGGGGTGGTTGATACAGTAACCAAGTTAATTACGAAGATTAAGCATGGTGAAAAAATGTTGATTAAGGGCAGTGGCAGGGTTCTCAGGGTTGGTGACGTGGATGTTGTGATTGCAGATACGGCAAGTATAATGAACAATTATATGAAAATGTACAGGGTGTATGCAGAGAATGTGATGAGAATAAGTAGAGTGATTGAGAGTTTAATTGGTGGTGATGCATTAGCATACATAGACCCATTCAACGGCTTAGCAACCATATTAATGAACATTAACCTTAAATCCTCATTAACGGATACTGGGTCACTAGGTAATGTGGTTGATATACTAAGTAGGCTCAATGCAACTACAATTGAAAGAAAAGCTGAGACAGAGGTCGGTGAGTATTCGAATATTGATCTTACAAGTTTAATGAGTACATTATCAGGTATGTCAAATTCAGTATATGTCGACATTAGTGATGAGGCATATTACATAGTTAAAAATTACTTAAATGCTAGGCTAAACAATAGTTCTCATTAGCAGGTTTATGAGTTTGCTGTATTTTTGCTTAGATTTGAGTTGTATTTTTAACTGGAACTGGTTCTGTCTTCCTCGTCACTCTCCTCTTCCTCCTCCCCAGGCAGTTTCATCAACCTGATTTCTCTCTTAGCCGCTTGTTCAGTTAGCTTATCCTTGAGCCTGTCTATAAGTTCATCAACTACCGCTAATACCCTTTTCGACGCCTCAATGTCAGGGTATTTGAGTAGGAATGGAATACCTTGGTTATTAGCCTCGCTTATGCGTGGATCCAGTGGTATCTCGCCTAGGAATGGTACATTAGCCGCCTCAGCTATGCGTTTTCCCTCAGGTTCACCGAATATGTAGTAAGTCTTACCCGTGTCTGGGCAGGTGAAGCAGCACATGTTCTCAATTACACCAATAACAGGCACCTTAACCTTTCTGGAGAAGTCAATGGCCTTTTTAACAATCCTACCTGAAACATCACCCGGCGCAGATACAACTATGCTACCTGTTAATTGACTGCTCAGGGCTTGGGCTACGGTTAATGGTGCATCGCCTGTACCGGGTGGTAGGTCAATGATCATTACATCAAGGTTGCCCCAGTCAACCTTGGATAGGAAGTCCTCAATGGCCCTAGTGACCAAGGATCCCCTCCAGATCACGGCCGTGTCCTCGCTTGGGAGTAGGAAGTCTATTGAAACGATTTTAATGTTTAATGGCCCATTGGCGGGTATTATCAAATCCCTCTTATCATCATAGTAAAGTGTGCTACCCACTAGGCCAAACAGCTTAGGTATAGTAGGGCCATATATGTCGGCGTCAAGGACCCCAACCTTCAAGCCCCTTAATGCGAAGCCTGTTGCCAATGATGCCGTCACTAGGCTTTTACCAACACCACCCTTACCGCTCATAACGGCCAGCTTAACCTTAATACCACTAAGCTTAATGTTACCAAGGCCAGCGTTAAGCCTCACCTGCTGCTTCTGTGTCTGTGGCTGCTGAACATTAACATGAACATTGGATTTACTGCTCATTAGTTTAACAAGCCTATTCAAACCCCTTATAAATCCTTCCATGCGCAGAAACCATTAGCGCAGCCACGCTGCGAATGCGATTGATTGAAGGAGTATTTTAATTCTTAGTTGCTGGGTTGAGGCTCATAGCCTATTTTACATCAACTTCCCTAGGGCTGACAGCGAGCTAAATAATCATGGGACCCCCATGAAGGATATTGAGGAAACCAGAGAGTAAACCCAGTTACACCTTAACTCCCCATCCATAAGGTTAAGGATCCATTAGTAGAGGGAGAAAAACTTAAAAAATAATGTAGCCACCATTGTTAATGAGGGCCCGTAGCTTAGCCTGGTAAAAGCGCCCGGCTGATAACCGGGAGAACGTGGGTTCAAATCCCACCGGGCCCACTAATCCATACATAGTGTTTATGACATTGATTTTCTTAAGCGTAACCGGGTTTACGTAATGGTACATCTACCTAGCAATCCAGTAGGAGACACGGCAGGTGGCTAAAATAAAATGGTAGTGTTAGTAGGTTCGACTTTACGAAATTGAAGTAGATTTTTATTGTTTTTCCTTAGTAATGTTTTTAAGTTTATGTTCTTTGCCCGTGTTATGGTTCTTGAGTTTCTGCGCTTGGCCGTGGTTCATGATGATTGGTCTAGGTTCACGGAGAGTATTGACGCCTTTGTTGATGTAGCTTCCTCAATACCCATTGCTGGTACTGGTGTTAAGAGGTCTATCCTTGTTGTTTCATCGCCTAGGCTTATTGAGGTTAAGCGTTTAATGGGTTTGGTTAGGGGGTTTAGGAGTGTTAAGTCCGTTGGGTTGGTTAGTAGGTATGCTGCTAGGAATAATATGGTTGCCGTTTTAAGCACGGTTAGGTTGTTTAGAGGTGGTGTTCTTAGTGCTGTCCTTAATCATGGTTCATACTACTATAGGGAGTTTATTCAAGGTGGTTTAGAGTACTGGTTCGTGGTGACTGGTGATGCAGGTGGCCTTATCAGTGAGTTGAGGGAGCGTGCTGACGTTAAGGTTATTGAGCATGTTGATGCCCTAGATGCCGCTAGGCGTATTGGTAAGGTGAGTTTGACTAGGAGGGAGTTGGATGTGCTTAAGGCTACATACGATGCAGGCTACTTTAATTGGCCTAGGGATTATGGTGTCAACTTTATTGCAGGTAGGCTGGGTGTTAGTAAGACAACGTTGATGCAGGAGTTGAGGAGTGTTATTAGGAAGCTTGCTGAGAGGGAGCTTAACAGGTGGGATTACCTAGTTTAACCATCCAATACCTACCATGGTTAAACTTTATATTTAAATAATACCATTGGGCCAGGTTTTTTGGTGGTTTGGGTGGTTTGCCCCCAGTGCATATTCAGGTTGAGGAGGTTTGTTGGGGTTGTTCAAGACCCACCAAGTTTTGAGCCTGGCTCCTGGAGGGGTGCCGGTGACTTGCTTATTGACCCTGTTAACCGTGAGTATTGGTTGACTAGTAGGCCTAGGATTGCTGGGCCTAGGGGTACTGGTGTTGAGGTTTGGTACTCAAACAACGGTGAGCAGTATACCCTCGTCAGCTTCCTGCCTAAGGAGGAGGTTGCTAAGATGGCTGGTACTAACGTGCTTAGCATTGAGAATAATCAATTAATCCAAGACCCATTAACCGGTAAATACCACCTATACATGTCACTTGACGTTGGTGGTAGGTGGGAGACTTTCCTAGTCACCTCAGATGACCCACGTGGACCATGGAGCCCAGTGGGCTTCGTCATTAGGACTGACCGTGATTACGATAGTGCTGAGGCTAGGGACTGCACGATAAACGTCATTGACGGTAGGTACATTGCACTATGCAAGGCCGTTAGGCAGGGTGACCACCCCCATGCGTACACTGAGCTATTAACCAGTAAGGATGGTGTGAATTGGGTTAAGTTAGGCCTACCGACGATTGATGGTAAGCCTCAGAGGCCGATGCCGGATGCATTCCTACTAAACGGAGACATAGTACCATCCGCATATGGGCCAATGTTCATAGGCACCGTGACTACCTTCGCCCATAATGCCCATATCACCAAGTATTTTGGGGCTTATGTGATTGACTTGAAGGGTGTTAACCTTGAGGAGGTTTTCATGGCTGAGTGGAAGCCCGGCTCAATGTACGAACACCCAGAATACCCAATACACACGTACTGCAACGTGGTAAAGGACCCATTCACCAACGAGTGGAGGATACTGATAGAGGCAATAGACCCAAGGTACACAAAGGAGATTGGAGTCAACACGGAGGTCGACAGAGTACTACAATACAAAGCCAAGGTAACGGAGTAAGTTAACAAGTTTAATGAGTAATGTGGAGAGTTAACTTAAACAATCAACCTATTAATACATAAAAGACGTTAATGTTGATGGATAAGCCAATAGGCATAATACACGGTGTTGATGGTGTTAGGAGGATAAGGTTTAGGGTTTTTGATGATGCATCGGTTTGGATTGGGCAATACGTAGTCACCAGTGAGGGTTACCTATGCAGGGTCTCCAGGATTGAGAGGAGGAATTACCTAACTGATGACAGGATACTTGCGGAGATGAACAGTTTCGATAGGGTTGAGAGGCTTAAGAAGTATGGGTTCAGCCTGGAGTTAACCTCAACAATAACCCTAGCAGAGGCGTTGGTGATAGGGGTTGTTGATGGGGCGGGGATTAGGCAACCCATGGCCCCACCACGCCTATACACTTATGTTAATGAAGCCTCAAGCGAATTGATAAGTGGGTTAACTGCAATAAACGGTGTATCGATAACTATAGGTGAGGTTAAGGGCAGCAGCATACCAGCCAAGCTGGATGCGGAGAGGCTCACTACCCATCACTGCGCCATACTCGCCTCAACAGGTTCAGGTAAGTCGTGGCTAGCTGGTGTTATTGCCGAGGAGTTGGCCTTAACCGTTAAGATGCCCATCATAATAATAGACCCGCATGGGGAATACTCCAGTATGCAGTACCCAGCCGTTGATGACCCATCGGCGGAGGAGTTGAGTGAAATGGTTAATATCTATGTGCCTGGTAGGGTTGATACAAGTGAGATAGATAAGTACTACGCCAGTAGGTTTGGCAAGCCGAGGAGGTACGTTAGGGTTGGGGTTAACCCAAGGAACATGCCACTTAGCATACTGGTTAAGCTGCTTAAACACTACTATGGTTTAACCGAGACCCAGAGGAGGCTTCTCGAGGAGGGTTGGCCCTATGACCCATCCCTAGATGCACCATTGACAACAATAGACGAGTTGATCAGCGAGGTCGTTGAGAGGAGCCGTGGCTCGGCGCCTAAGGGTTACGCCGGTGAGTCATCAATATCCTCCCTGGTTTCAAGGCTTAGGGCATTCCTTGAGAACAGGCCATTCTTCATCACCATGTATGGGGAGCACTACGGGGACGAACCAATAAGGCTCCTTGACGTTGAGGGTATGCTCAATAAGCCGGGGATAAACGTAATCGACCTATCAACCCTCGACCTAATGGATCAGCAGGCATTGGTAGCGTTAATGCTTGACATGGTTTTCAACATGGCTAAGAGGAGGCGGATAATGCCGACGTTCATTATAATAGAGGAGGCCCACAACTTCTCACCATCAAAGACACCCTCCATAAGCAAGTCACCAATACTTAGAATAGCTAGGGAGGGTAGGAAGTTTGGGCTTGGTTTATGCATAGTCTCCCAAAGACCATCCAGGATAGACCCAGACGTCCTCAGTCAATGCATGACTCAAATATTTAAGAGGATGATTAACCCACTTGACCTCAAGTACGTAGCCTCAGTGGCAGAGAACATTTCAGGGGATGAATTATCCACGTTGAAATCCCTCAACCCTGATGAGGCCTACGTCACCGGTATGGCCACCCCAATACCACTTCTAGTTAAGGTTAAAGGTAGGCTAACAAACCACGGTGGCGTAACCAGGTGGTTAGGCAGGTTGGTTGATTCACAGCCTTAATGGCCCTCGTAACTACAAGACTTCTTTAACGACTTGAGAAGCATTAGACGTAATTCCATGGTTGATATTCAACTAATGCGTAGGATAAGGTTATGGTTAGCTATGCCATGGCGGTGGCTTACGCATTCAATTGAAGGTTTAATGAATTATCCATGGAGATAGAGAATATTATTTAGAGCGCTTGAATCCTCTCGTACATTAACCTGAAGCTCCTACCCCTTGGTCTCTCCCTGCTCATTAATGTAACCCAGGCATTAACCAACGCCCTGTATTCAAAGCTTGAGTAAAGGCCGTCTGGGTAGTTACTGAGCAGTGGGAATCCCGTGGATCTGAGGAAGTTGTAGAGTTCCTCAAGTTCACTGGGCTTAATAACCCTCCTACCAAAGTTAACCCTCCTGCCTGTTACATGCCTTTCTCCACCACCAGGTAAAATAACCTTACCGTAAGCCGCCTTCACCCTCCACGTCGATGAGTCCGTTGAGTGGACGCCAAGTAGTTCAAGGGTTGGCGTTATTGACGGGCTACCTAACCCAAGCACGTGAACCATCCCGTTAAATTCACTAATAACCTTAGCTATGAAGAGTAGCGCCCTCCACCTACTGTTCCTAGGTACATTCCTAGTCACCAGTATATACGGTACAAGCCCACCTATAGCCAATTCCCTGGGGTTAAAGTCGATGATCTTCCTCATAACTCTGAAGACCAGTTCTTCATTCCTGTAGTAGTGTATGACGGGGGTTACCTCAATATCCTCCCCCTCAAGCAATCTACTTAACCTAGCGTAGGCTTCAATAGTTTTTAGGAATTTCTTAAACGCAGTCTCATCATCATCGGTGGGTAGTGGTGGGTAGTCTAGTGATAGGTACCTTGACGCATCCCAAAACCGCAGGTAAACACCGGCAACATCATCAACACCGATTTCAACACCCCTACTTAGGAATTGGTAACCACCTGAATCAACCCACACCTCACCACTATGCTGCAGTAGCGTGTGCAGTGGTGAGTCCCCTGGGGCCTTAACCTTAAGTAGCTCAAAGGCGCTCACCATGGCTGGCACGTTTATTGCACCGATGAAGCTGATCCACGGCTTCGGCACAGCCCTAGGTGGCGTACCCAGCAGAACCTTCACGGGTGACGTAAAACACAGCGCCTTAAAGTTTCACCCCCTTATAGAAAGGTTTTTAACAATAACATTAAATATTCTTCTGATGCCCACCGTGGGGTTTCGTTTTAGGGCTTATGCCGGTGAGCAAACGTTGAGGGCGTTAAAAGCCCAGTTGCAGTTAGCGTGTGAGGTTTACAATACCCTACGGTGGGTGGACGTATACTTCTACCATAGGGATGGTAGGGGTTTGACGCAAACTGAGTTGAGGCAACTAGCCCTCGACTTGAGGAAACAGGATGAAGAGTACCAACAGCTATACTCACAGGTGGTGCAGGAAATCGCCGACAGGTTCTACAACGCTAGGCAGAGGTTCCTTGAGGGCTTATCGAAGAGGTTTCCAAGGGAAAACGCCCCGTTTCCCCTCATTCCAGCGAGCCTAATCACTCATTCATCCCTCGTCGGGACTACGCCCCCATCTTCGGGGCATCACTTCTCAGCGCCCACGGGGCTGGGCGCCCGCACCTTCCTCGGGTTCCCCTCCAAGTGCGGGCCAGTTACCGCTACTTTTATCTAAAATTTAAGTCTTTTGCTACCAAAATACTTATTAAGCAGTTTGGTAGCTACTCTCTATGGAGGTGCTTACATTCAAGGGGAGATTACAGGCGGAGAAGAGGCACGGTAAAACCTACGTTAGGATTTACGTGTACATGGCATACGGTGGAGATGAGTTAGCCAAGCACATAGGGAAAGAGGTCGAAGGCATGCTGGTGGTGAAAAATGGAAGCACACAGAACACTACTCGTTAGGCTACCGAAGGACAAGTGTGATGTTGATTATATTAAGCGGCTGATGGCCCTCACGAACCTGGCTTACCGTGGTTTTGAGGTTTGGGTGCCAGACATACCCAAGACAGTACAGCACCAACTTTACGGTTTTAAGAACTACATGAGAAGCTTAGTTCTCGGCACAGTACCTAAGAGGTGGTTTGTTAGAGCGTGGATTCCGTCGAAGATATTGAGGGTTTACCAAGATGGCTCAAGGAAAGGTGATAAGAGCGCACCAGTAGTCTTAGACCTTAAGAATAATGTTATTAAGATACGTTGGGTTTGTAAAAACGAGATTAGTATACCGATGCCTGACTGGGTGGTTAATTGGATAGATGAGCGGGTAAGGGAGGGTGGTGATGTGAGGTTTGCAATGATTGGTTTAAAGGATGATGAACCATACTTGGCTTTAATTGCTGAACGCAAAGTTGAACCTTATGAACCCAGTGAGTACAGACTCGTGGTTGATGTTAATTCATGGAAGTATGGGATATCTTGGGGTTTGGTTAGGGATGGAAGGATTATGTCGTATAAGCAAGAGAGACTAAACCTAGGCAGGTACTATGGGTTGTACAACGAGTTGATTAGGCTTGGGAGGAAGTACGGTGAGCTGAAGAGGTCGGGACTTCACAAGACCACTGAGGGGCGTAGGTTATGGAAGAGGATCAGAGCAATGCACGCTAGATTATACGCCATAACTAGGGATAAGGCTTACTTCCTGGCAAGTAAGCTAGTCAGGAAGGCATTGAGGTACAAGGCTTTATTAGTCATTGATGACATGACCGAGGAGTCTAGGAGGGAGCTCCTTGAGGAGAAACTACCACCAGGCGTAATCAAGTTATTAATGGCGAACACAAGGAAATTCGTCAAACAATTAACCACCTTAGCCAAATGGTACGGCGTACCGTATGAGTTCAAGAGACTACCAAGCACAATATGCCCAATTTGCCAACACGAACTAACCCAATTACCGGATAGAATCATGGTTTGCGAAAACTGCGGATTCAAAGCACCAAGAGACAAAATACCAATACACTGGGCATTGAGGGAGCACAACTATGAGTTTAAGCAGTTCCAAAAAGTTATTTACAGTCCCACAAGTACTACTCATTGACGTACCCACAAAACGGCTGGAGGATACTACAGGTTAGGGAGATTAGGACTGGGAGTGGGAGGAATAGGAAGAGGCTCATTGTGTTGAGGCTATCTAACCTCGGCATCTTCAAGGTTATTGCTCATAGGGACTTCCCACTCGATAAGGTGAAGAGGGTAACAGTGAAGCTGGCAAAGTCCGAGAGGGTGTACGTATCCTTCATTGTTGATGGCTATGAATTCCCCAAACTCCCTAGGACAGGTAGGGTTGTTGCCATTGATGTTGGTGTGGAGAAGTTGCTTGTGACCTCTGATGGGGAATATGTGCCGAACCTGAGGCCCTATGAGAGGGCGCTTAAAAAGGTGAAGAGACTTCACAAGGCTCTCTCTAGGAAGCAGTTTCTATCCCATAATTGGTTTAAGGCTAAGGTTAAGTTGGCTAGGGCTTATGAACACTTGGCGAATCTGCGTAGGGACTTGTACATGAAGTTGGGTAAATACTTCGCTGAGCACTACGATGTGGTGGTTATGGAGGATATTGATGTTAAGCAACTCATTGGTAAATCTGGGAGAAAGATGAGACAAAGGCTTTATGATGTTGCTTTTTATGAGCTAAGAAGCATTATAAAGTACCAGGTTGAGAAGTATGGAAAGAAGGTGGTTTTTGTGGATCCTAGGAATTCCTCGAAGACGTGTGCAAAGTGCGGATATGTGAAGATGGACTTAACGTTAAGCGATAGAGTCTTCAAATGCCCCAAGTGCGGTTGGAAAGCCAATAGGGATTATAATTCCACCCTCAATCACTTAAGGAGGGCAGGCTGGGAGCCAGCCGCAGTGCCCGTGGAGCTCCACCCACTACCCGTAGCCCTACGCTACGGGCAAGGTGGGGCAAGGAAGCGGGAAGCCCCGCCCCCAAGGGCGGGGTAACTCACAGGCTCATTAGTTAAATTAACTTTAAAGGCTATGATGGTTGCTCTGCAGCAATGCACTGCATAGCCGCTTAGCCTTATCAAGGTCCTCGGGTGTGTCGACATCCATGACCAGCGGTGTATCGTACTTAACATCACTCCAGTCCCCCATTGACCCGTTGAATAATGTAACCCCAACGTAGCCAAATGGCCCAATCATGTTAACCACAGGCTTACCAACACCTATGCCTCTCCTCACGAAGTCGATTATCAAGTCTGGGGTTATGAGGGGTGTGTCCACTGGCATGGTTAGTAGTGGCCTTGGTGTAAGTAGCCTTAGGGCAAAGGAGAGGTCCTCCACGTAACCCACGCCACTGCTGATGTATACGTCGTGGTGGTAAAGTTCCCTCACCAGGCTTAGTGTAGTGCTGCTTCGCCTTGAAACTGAAACCACCACCCTATCCACCCCAGCATTGGTGAGGTTGTCCAAAACCCACGCTATCATGGGTTTGCCGCATAGCTTCACAGAACCCTTATCAACACTACCCAGCCTACTACCCCTACCACCAGACATCACTAGTGCTGTGATTCTCACTGGTGCTGCTTAGGAATAAAACTTATAAACAAGATGGGATGGGCGAAGCATTGTGTCGTCCGTGGCTGTTTACGTCGTTAGGAGAATTATAAACATGATCATTACGTTGCTGTTCCTAATAGCAATAGTATTCACGCTCATACACCTACTGGCACCGTCACCATATGCGCTGGCTAGGATATGGGTTGGGGCCAGGGCTACCCCACAGGCGTTGCAGGCGGTGATAAAGGCCTATGGTTTAGATAAACCTCTATATGTACAGTTCATTAACTACATTGTCGATGTCTTCACAGGTAACTTCGGCATAGATACAATGTTCAAGAAGCCGGTCCTAGCCGTGATAAAGGTGTACCTACCTTACACGCTCCAACTGGTCCTAACTGGGACAATAATAGCATTGATAATAGGCGTCTTCACAGGTGCCATTGCCGGTGCCAAGAAGGACACAGCCACAGACTACACCATAAGGATAATATACCTTGTGACTTGGTCAATGCCCCCATTCCTAGTGGCGATTCTACTACAGTTGCTAATAGCCTATGACCTTGGCCTATTACCCGCAACAGGTGTTGTTAACCCCATATACACCCCACCAAAGCCAATAACAGGGTGGCCGCTGCTTGATGCAGCCCTTGAGCATGACTGGCCTTACTTCACGTCAATGTTTAGGCACCTAATACTACCAGCCACGTCACTGGCTCTTGTATCCTTCGGCTTAATCACCAGGTTGATGAGGAACACAATGATTGATGTTATGAATAGGGATTACATTAGGACCGCCGTGATGAAGGGCTTACCAAACAGAAGTGTCATATATAAGCATGCGATGAGGAATGCGCTCATACCAATAATAACAATAGCCGTCCTAGCCTTCGCCACCTCGATAGCAGGTGCTGTTGTTATTGAGGACATCTTCCAGTACCACGGCATGGGTTGGTTCACCACCCAAGCCCTATTTAACCTAGATTACCCAACAATACTGGGCTTCACGTTCATAGTTGGGATATCCATAATGGTGGCTAACCTAGTCGCCGATTTGCTTTATGCGGTGGTGGATCCGAGAATAAGGTTGGAGTGAGGTGGTAGCCGTGTCGATTGCCGTTCTTGAAAACCCAAGATTAACCCTGAAGGTTCTTCTTAGGAACCCAGCATCAGCCTTCGGGTTAATAATAATAACGCTATTCATTGTGTGGTCCATAATAGAGGGCTCACTTCAGGTAGTTGGGACATTGACAAGACACCCAAGTCTAGGGTGGGTTCTACTGCCATATAACCCACTCGCAGTGAACCTTATGGCTAGTAATGAACCACCCTCAATACATCACCTCCTCGGGACCAATGCTGAGGGTCAAGATATATTAAGTAGGATACTTTATGCGGCGCCGATAGATGCATCTGTGAGCATAGTCACGGTATTCTCAGCAATAGCCATAGGTGGGGTGCTTGGCATGATTGCTGGCTACTACGGTGGGTGGACCGACGAAGTGATAGGTAGGGTAACCGATGCGTTCTTGTCCATACCAGGGTTAATACTGCTGTTAGCCCTAACCATACTCATAGGTTCAGGGTACTTCCAATCAATGATAGCCTTGATAATTGTCTGGTGGCCTATATACGCCAGGTTATCCAGGGCTCAAACCCTTGAGATAAAGAGCAGGTACTTCATAGACTCAGCCAGGTTATCGGGCCTAGGCGACTTCTTAATACTAATTAAGCACGTGTTCCCCAACATGATTGACCCAGTTTTAGCCTATGCAACATTAGACTTCGGTAACGTCATATTAACCTACGCCACCCTGGGCTTCCTGGGCATAGGCATTAAGCCACCTACACCCGAGTGGGGGGAGATGGTTAGCGCTGGATTAGAGGAATTGCCGGGCTACTGGTGGACCGCGATATTCCCAGGACTGGTAATAACCATAGTGGCGTTGAGCTTCGCTCTAGTCGGCGACGGCCTACAGGACATACTAGTGGGCAGAATCAACTACTAATTAACTACTAGTAGAGTTTGGTTTTAACCTAGATTAAGGCCTCAAGGAGTAGGTAGACGCCGATGGCTATCATGGCGGCACCAGCCGCCTTCTCGATTAAGGTGCCGATGGATGCGATTCTACTGATACTCCTCCTACCCCAACTGGCCACGGTGAATACTACCGACGCCATTGTTATGAAGCCCAGCGAGAATGCCGCTGTTGTTAAAACACCTGTCAATACGTTGTGCGTTAATTGAGATGCTAATATTGAGCCCAACGCCACTCCGGCAAAGATGGGGCCTATGCACGGTAACCACAACCCAGTTAGCACAAGGCCCATTAGCAAGTCCGCTAATGCACCACCTGGCTTAAGCCTACTACCCAGGTTCTGAACCCTTGAGGTTAACGTGATGAAGCCCCTGTATAATGGAGGTACCAGGAAGACGAGTCCCATGAACATTAACACTACTGATGAGGCTAGGTAGAGGATTGACCTGGTAATGCCACTAAGCCCCACTAGGCTGAGCAGTGAACCCAGGGCTGTGTAGAATACTAGGAATCCGCCGAATAGGGCAATTGGGTTAACCCTCCTATTAATGACCATTAAGGCTATCGATACCAATGCGGGTAGGGCGCATGGCATTATTGCTGAACCCAGACCAGCCAGATATGATAATGTTAACGCCGTAAAGCTGCCTAGGGGCGATGATGATGGGTGTGGGGGTATTTGAGCAACAGTGTTGGTGTTGACTAGGTTCAGTATATCCATGAATACTTGAGGCGGGTAGGCACCTATTATCACCTCCTTAACCACCAACTCACCGTCATAGTCATACGCAACCAGTAGTGTTGGCGTTGCTTGAACCGAAAACGAAACCACTTGCGTCGTATTTGGTTTATAGGCCCTAACACTCACCTCGTTCCCAATGGGCATAACCACGTAAACTGTACCGTTAATAACCAGGTTAATACTGGTTAACGGTAAGGCTGACTGGTAATCCAAATCCACGTAGACTGGTATGAAGTGGGATTGAACGTAGTTAGCTATGGTTACATTGCTAAGTACGCTTGATTTAAGGTAGTTGCAGGCTATGCACTGCGAGTCGGCGTAAATCACAAGGAGATACTTACCACTGCTAGTCATTAACAAATCCTCAAATGAGCTGGGATTGGTGACTAAGTAGGCGTTGACATTGCCGAACTTAATTATTGATAATGAGTAGGCCAGGATTGAGACTCCTATTAAAAATGCGATAAGGGTCAGTAAGGCTATGTGAGTCTTCATGAACTTAATTGAACTAGTTAGGTATTTAAAAGGATTTTTCCTAATCAACCTGAGAAGCTCATGGATGGTAAGATGGCTATTGATGTTGTTTGGGCTAGGGGGCACGTTAATGTGATGGCAACCCACAGAAACACCCTTGAGATTACTAGGGATGATTATGTGACTAAGAGGGGGGATTGCATAGTAGCCTGCTGTGCCGATAAGGCAGCCCTCGACTTGAACACGCCCCTTAGGGAGGTGATAACAGGTGGCTGTTCATTAGTGGTAATGATTATCGTAGTTGGTTCGGAGATGGATATTGTGGTCGGTTTGGGTTTAAGGGGGCTTAGGCTGAGGGATGGTAGGAGGATCATAGTTAGGAGAAGCGCCTACATTGATGATGCCACGGTTATGGTCCTGGCCAATAAGGCCGCTAAGGATTTAAAAAAGGATCTTATTAATAAAGCTAAGGACGGTGAACCAGTGGCGGTGGTCATAATTGGATCAGAGCTTAAGCAGGATTAACAGGTTGAAGTCGCTACTATACAGGAAGTTAATACACCTACTACTCTCACTATTGTTAATAGTCCCATTGTTCACGGGGTTAAGCAGTATTGATACCCAGCTATACTACACCGTAATATTGATTGGGGTATCGCTGCTATACATATACCAGGTTAAGAAGCCCCTAATATCAGTGGTGATTAGGGATGCGCTTGAGGATGCCAGACACAACGTTAGGGCTAACATACTGAAGATGACTGAGGCGCTTAACGCAACTATAGTCAAGGAGTTGTTGGTCTCCATGGACAGACTTGAGTACATGTTCAGCGAGTTCGTTAGAAGTATTGAGAGGGATTATGAGAGGAAGTGGGGTTACCTGGGCGTGTTAATGGGTGTTGTTGGGGTTTATGCATCGTTCATCATCACCGGTGGCTACGCCTACTATGGGGTATTAGCGTTGATATTCTACGATACATCAAGTGCCTTGTTCGGAACCCTCATAGGGAGGGTTAGGATGCCGTACAGCAATACTACAATAGAGGGTATCTTAATGGGTACCTTAGTCTTCTCGCTGGTGTTAGCCGCCTTAATAGGCATCAGCTACCTACCAATACTATACCTCACCGGTATAGCCCTTGGGGTTGCTGAATCATATAGCGGGGAGGATAATTTAACAATACCAATTGTGGCATCCCTAATGGCATACCTATTCAAGCTACCTAGGATTGTTTAACGTAATCCGGCATCCACTCTAACGCTTGCTTAAAATAGGTCATTAATTTCGCTAATCCACTTGGCGGCGTCCTTGGCGTAATACGTTATTACTATGTTAGCCCCAGCCCTCCTAATCGCTATTAGGGATTCGAGCACGGCCATTTTCTCATTAAGCCAGCCATTCAATGAGGCTGCCTTAATCATGGCGTACTCCCCACTAACCTGATACGCGGCTAAGGGTACCTCGGGGAAGCTCTGTCTAACAAGCCTAATAACGTCTAGGTAAGGCATGGCGGGCTTAACCATGACTATGTCAGCCCCCTCCTCAAGGTCCATGGCAACCTCCTTCAATGCTTCATAAGCGTTCCTAGGATCCATTTGATAACTACGCCTATCACCAAACCTAGGTGCACTATCAGCAGCCTCCCTAAATGGACCATAGAACGTGCTGGCGTATTTTGAGCTGTAGCTCATTATAATGACGTCGGTGAAGCCGTTTTCATCCAACGCCGTCCTTATGGCCTTAACCTGACCATCCATCATACCTGAGGGTGCCACAACATCAACACCAGCCTCGGCGTAGTTAACAGCCACCTTGGCATAGAGGTCAATTGTGGCATCGTTATTAACCACGAACCTGGGCTGCTTAGCCTCCTGTAGGGTGGCTGGTGGATCCTCATACTCAACCACCCCACAGTGCCCATGGTCCGTGTAGTCGCATAGGCATACATCAGCCATGAGAAGTATTGAATCACCGAAGGTATCCCTAAGCATCTTCACGGCCCTTGGAACCGGCCCATTCCTATCATAGGCCAGGGAGCCCTTCGGATCCTTACGCTTAGTTACACCGAAGAGCAGGAACGATCTAACACCAGCATCAACAGCCTCATCAACAGCCTTAATCAACTCATCACCAACAGGGTACCTGTACTGCCCCGGCATTGAATTTATTGGTTCAACAGAACCCTCATCCTTAATGAATATAGGCCAGACGAGGCTACTGGGCATTAGAGTAGTCTCGGAAACCAGATTCCTAATCAACCTACTACCCCTCAACCTCCTCGGCCTGGTAGTTGGGAACCTGTAGTAGTGCATTAGACGCTATCAATTGGAGGGAAATAAACCCTTCTGATGCGCACAATCCAATGCGGGTAACTTATTAAAGATGTTGCGCATCAAGTTAGTAGCCATGAGGATACTGTCGTGGAACGTTAATGGAATTAGAAGCATATCGAGGAAAGGCACCCTAAGCGTGGTTAACGACTTTGATGTGGTGCTGCTACAGGAGGTTAGGTCAAGTGACCTACCCCTAGATGTACTATCAATGGGGTTTAACGTCTATGGCTTGCCGGCAGTCAGGAAGGGCTATAGTGGTGTACTTACCCTGAGTAAAATAAATCCAATCAATGTGATTAGGGGTATTGGGGTGAGGGATTTCGATGACGAGGGTAGGGTCATAACAATCGAACTCGGTGAATTCTACATAATTAATGCATACTTCCCAAGGGCTGGTGATGACCTCAGTAGGCTTCAATTTAAGTTAAACTTCGATGAAGCTATCGAGAAGTTCACCCTGAACCTGGTTTCAAAGAAACCTGTGGTGATGTGCGGCGACTTCAACGCCGTGTATGATAGGCGTGACTCAAGCTTCTGGGATGAGGAGCACCCAGGGTTAACACCAAGGGAGAGGCTATGGTTAAGCGGTTTCATTAAAAAGGGTTTCGTGGATACCTATAGGTTAATCCACCCACATGACGTTAAATACACTTGGAGGAGTTTTAGAGATAAGGATATGGCCATGAGGATAGATTACTGCCTAGTCTCAGGTGAATTAGCTAGTAGGGTTGCAAATGCGGATATATTAAACGTGGAGGGTTCAGACCATTACCCAATTCTACTTGAATTGCGTTGAATCAGCTGCCTTAGAGTAATGTTTAAAACATTAGACCTAGAGCTAAAGTTAATGCCTATCCAGTATAAGCCACCTGAGGATGGGGAACCGATAGTGATTAGGAATGGTGTATTTGAGAGGGTCCCGAATAAACCAATAATACTATACATACTGGGTGACGGCATAGGCCCTGAAATAGTAAGCGTGGCCATTGAAGTTGCTAATAAGGCCGTTGAACTTGCCTACGGCTCATCCAGACAGATAAAGTGGCTTGAGGTCTATGCCGGTGAGAAGGCGGAGAAGCTGGTGGGTAATAGGCTACCCCAGGAAACCATTGAGGCTCTTCAGAGGTACAGGGTTGTGTTAAAGGGACCACTTGAGACGCCGGTGGGCGGTGGCTGGAGGTCAATAAACGTGGCCATAAGGCTACTCCTAGATACATACGCCAATGTGAGGCCGGTGAAGTACATTCAGGGAATTGAGTCGCCACTAAAGAACCCTGAGAGGATAGACTGGGTTATAGTTAGGGAGAACACTGATGACCTTTACAGAGGCTTTGAGTGGCAGTGGGATAGCCCTGAGGCCGCTAAGTTGAGGAGGTTCCTTAAGGAGGAGCTTAAGGTTGATGTTGACGAGGACTGTGGCCTAGGTGTCAAGCCCATAAGCCGTTGGAGGACTCAGAGGGTTGCCAGGTTCGCCTTTAGGTTTGCTGTAAGCAATAAGAGGAGGTCGGTCACCATTATGCACAAGGGCAATGTCATGAAGTACACTGAGGGTGCGTTCAGGGAGTGGGCTTACGAAGTCGCCTTGAAGGAGTTCAGGGACTACGTAGTGACCGAGGATGAGGTTAACAAGCTGTACGGCGGTAAAGTACCCCAGGGGAAGATACTTGTGAACGATAGGATGGCTGATAACATGTTCGCCCAGTTGGTTACAAGACCTGAGTCTTATGATGTAATACTGGCACCTAACGTCAATGGTGACTACATAAGCGAATTAGCGGCGTCATTAATGGGTAACGTGGGTATGATAGGGGCAGCTAACGTTGGTGACACTGCCGTAATGGTTGAGGCGATGCACGGGACAGCCCCTAAGTATGCCGGTAAAAACGTGGCAAACCCAACCAGTGAGATAAGGGCTATTGAACTGCTTCTACGCTTCATGAATTGGACGGAGGCCGCTAACCTACTCGATAAGGCTATTACCGAGGCCATAAAGCAGAGGAAGGTTACTCAGGACATAGCCAGGTATATGGGGATCACCCCACTTGGCACAAGGGAATACGGTAAGGCGCTCATGGAGATAATGGAAACCTTAAAATGAACCATCTTCCAAGTTAAGTTTCTAGGTTAAAACTAAGGTTCAATCTTTAAATCAACATGCGTTTAATTACGAGATGAGGTGGCTGATACTATGTTAATTACCAGTGCGAAATCAGCTACGGCTTCAGGGCAATCAAGTATTAATTTCAAGTCCCAAAGGTAGTAAGAACCAGCAATTAATACCGGGAACACCAGTACTCATCATTATGTTCTAATCAGCGCTAGGGCCCATGATCACTAAATCTCCTAAGCACCCCTAACCCTCACAGCTTTTAAGGGTACCTCCTGGCTAGTTTTACTACTCATTAGCCTTCTAATCATAAGCAGCCTATAAACCCTACATATTATGTAACTTAAAACATCCCCAGGGGTTCTGTTGGTGAAGCTCTGCGTGAATATCGGCGATGCACTGAGCCCATTATCCCAAATCTCAACGCACACGTTGTCACCTTCACTTATCACATGAAGCTCAATAAACATGTTACTGGGCTTAATAATATAACGTGTACCGTTCTTAAAGTTATGCTTCTCAACGTAACCATCCAAGCAACCACCCATTAGCTCATCTATGATCTTAGTAGCGCCACTGCTCACGAATCTAAGCATTAAGCATCCATTTATAAGTGTAAGCGCTTCCAAATCAATAAGACCTGCCTTCAGTTAAATTTAACTCACCTTGGCAAAATGACGGCAAGTCTCGCTCTTTTAAGGCGATGTTTACCTCATCATAAAAATAGTAATTAAACATGCCAAGGCTGAAGCCGATAAGACACCCACCGAGGTGTATTAAAGGAAGGGATGGTTCATGTCTATGGTTTACATGCATAGCATGGGGTTAACTATATATAATTATGTAGTAAATGTATTATGCCGGAGGTTCTATATAAGGGTTTGAGTAAGTTTTATAAAAGGTGCCCGGTAAGTCTCCTGTCTAATTAACTATGAGTAAACTTAATGGTTCAAAGCTACTAGGTGACCTGGGAGGTGTGACTTGGCTTGTGTTAATAATACTTGCATTTACATTCATGGCCAGGGCTAGTAACAACATGATTCAAACAACGGTGCCTTTAATGGCTAAGGAGTACTTCAACGCCAACAACGCTGAGGTTGGTTTACTAGGTAGCGTGATTTCAGCATTCTCATTCATATCTACGGCATTTGTTAACGCTAGGTTAAGCTCCGAGAGGAGGAGGATCATGTTTGAGTTATCGACGGTGCTCTACTTCATAACATTTCTCATATACCCATTCATCAACTACATCGAGTTGTGGATAACCTCAGCCGCCGTCGGTTACCTATTGGGTGTGATAATGCCTAACATAGCCACGGCATCAAGTATAGTGGGTAGGTCCCAGGAGGTTAGGGAGAGGGTTATTGCTCTGTATACATTTGCACTAAGCCTAAGCCTAACCATAGGCCCTGTTATAGAGTCAGTGATACTGCGGTACTTTAGCCTAAGGTATGTCTTCCTGTTCTTCTCAGCATTCTCAGCGGTAATGATACCTCTATCATTCAAGATACCGTTCCCATCGGAAACACACAGCATTAACCATTTGAAGCTGAGTTCAGTTTGGTCAAGGGCAGGTTTTAGGGTTGCAGTCTACAATAACGCAATGTACAGTCTCCCCTTCGCCATGCTGACGGCTTTCGGGGGTATTTACGCAATTAGGTACTTCGGTGTAAGCAACTCTACCGTTTACCTATTGTTTGCGGCTTTCTTCACCACATCCTTCTTAACCAGGCTCTACATGTCAATGAGGTCCATTAGGGATGTTGGCAAGGCATCAATGTCCATGGCCATCTTGACCATTATTGGTGTAATGCTTATTACTACTTCGCCTAACGTATACGCCTACGCCGTAGCCCTGGCCCTACTCGGCATACCCCATGGGTTAACCTACCCTCTATCACTAATAGTGATATCAAGGGACTCTAGGGATGACGAGAGGAACGTGTTGAACTCAGCCTTCTCATCAATAATGACCATAATAGGGGTGTTATCACCCATGCTACTTGGCGCCGCAGCTGACCTAATGGGTTTAAGACTAATGACACTTCTCGTCGAAGCCTCAGTAATAGTGTTCACGTGGTTTCTCTATAAGTCAATACGGCAATTAAGGGCTATGCCGCTGAGCATTGAGTTAAGGTGACAACGGTCAAGTCTCGCCCTTTAGGGCAGTGTCGTCCCATTATGTGGGGTATGGAGCGAGACATTTTATAAACCCCAGCCTTGTTATGGTGTTCAATAACCCCGTAATAGACGGGGTAACAATCGAGACCCTCATGGTGAAACCCTACCCCTCAAGGGCAGGGAGGGGGTCATTTGGCCTGGTCAGGAGCTGGTATGAAGCCTTTAGCCTCTTAAGCGCCTCCCTCATGGTAAATGATGCTGATTCTGTCTGCTAACTCACTGTAACCCATTTTCCTTAGGAATTCCAAAACCTCGGTTATGCTGGGGCCTGACCTAGCCCCCCTCCTTGTGACTTTAATTGCAGCTGCGGCGTTTGAGAATATTAACCTATCATCCCTATCTAACCCGATTAACTTGGCGAATACGTATGATGCGGCGAATACGTCACCAGCGCCAGTTGTGTCAATGGGTGTTACCCTAAATGCCTCAACTACCTTAACTCCCTCACTGGTGAATGACGCTGCCCCCCTTGATCCCATCGTCACCACCAGTTCATTGACGTTGACCTTTTCAAGTATCTTGAACCCGGCTGAAATCGGGTCCGTAACACCAGCCAGTCTACTGGCCTCTAGACTATTCATGAACCAGACATCAGCCCACCTCACTATTGGTGCCAATACATCTAAGCCCCTCAACGCCAACCCAGCCCCACCGTCGATCGACGTCGTTATGCCCAATTCCCTGGCCAGTTTAACACCAGCTTCAATTATGTTTAATCTGCTTGTGGCCAGGTGGAGGTGGTTAACATTGCTAAGGGAGTTAGTGTTTATGTCGACTGGTGCTAATCCAAGGTTAGCACCCCTATACTCAATCATCCTCCTACCCTCATCAGGCCCAATCAGGACAACCACGAGGCCACTCCTCTCTGCGCTAATCCTCTTAACCCACGTAATATCAACCCCCGCATCCTTAAGGTCCTCAAGCAGTGCATCACTGATCATATCGGTTCCGGTTGCGCCAATGAACCTTGAGTGGATGCCTAGCTTAGACGCTTGTACAGCGAAATTAGCGGCTGACCCACCACCACCTATGTAAGCCTCATAGGCTTCAACTGCGCTGTCGCTTTCAGGTAATGCCTGAACCCTGAAGTATACGTCCAGGTTAAGGTTGCCAACTGAGGCTACTGTTGGCTTATCCACGCTTTGGCTGGGTTTAGGCTGGGATAAATGCGTTTGCTGCATTTTTATCTAAGAGAAGGGTTTATAAGTCAGTGCTCTAGGGGTTTACTAGGTGATTAGATGTATCTAAATAAATTGGGAGAGGCTGATGTTGAAGATTTAGTTAAGAACGTTGATTTGAAGTATATACTTAGATGCGTACTGAAGTTATCATCAACAGACGTTTCAATATACCACACACTACTGGGCAATGATGGTAACGATCCATTAACAGTATCCGAGATATCAACCATCGTTAGGAAGTCGAGGAGTACAGTGGAGAAGTCTCTAATGAAGCTTATTCAACTTGGGTTAGTGGGTAGGAGGGCCGTACTGACCAGGAGGGGAGGCTACACGTACGTCTACTACGCACTACCCATTGACCACGTCAAGCAGAGGCTGCTTCAACTAGTGGCTTCGTATTACAACATTGCTAGGGAGCTCATTGAGTCAACGACACCGTTATCGATGGTTAAGTCGATAGAGGAGTCGGGGTTAAGTGGTGAGTAAGCTAAACAGATCTTAACCTCAAACAACACCCCTTATTCTTGGGTCCACTAACCCATATGTTAAGTCAGCTATGAAGTTACCCACTATTACTGATATTATTATGACTAGGAATGCCCCCACGGTTGTCATGTAGTCTGAGGTGCCTGCAGTTACGTTAATTAAGTACCCTAACCCAGGGATACCAAACATGGACTCTATGAATATGCTGTTACCGAATAATATGCCGTACGAGTAGGCCAGTAGCGTTAACTGGGGTAAAATTGAGTTCTTACCCACGTAGGACGTTAATATTCTCCTTTCACGCAGCCCCCTAGCCCGGGCTGTTAGCACGTAATCCTCGGTGAGGGTCATTGAGGCCAGGCTCCTGGTTATGAAGACCCAATTCGGGAACAGTATGATGTAGTACGAGAATATGGGCAGTATTAAATGCTTCATAACATCAAAAATGTAAACTATGTTGAAACCCGGTTTAACACCCATGGAGCTTAAGCCGGCTATGGGTAATACCTTAAGAATGACGCCGAAGACTATTATCAGGGTTAGTGCTATCACGTATGACGGTATTGACTGCGTGAACGCGGCTAAGCCATTTATCACAGAGTCTATTATGCCCGACTTGGACGCGCTGACGAGGCCAAGCATGTAACCGGTCATGAAGGCTAAGGTGAGTGATATGACGGCTATTATTATAGTCCATGGCGCCGCCAAGGCAATTATCTCGGCAACAGGCGCCCCATAGGTCCTCGACCAGCCTAAATTACCGTGGAGTACCATAGTTAGGAAGCGCAGGTAACTGTTAACTGGGTCAACCACAGGACCTGCCCCGGGCACGGCGTGAATTATGAAGAATGCTATGGTTAAGGCGAAGATTAGCTCGGCGAATAGCGTTAATGTGATCTTTATCGTCCAAAGTACTGCACCTATAACCCTCTGGGGCAGTTTCCTTTCAAGCTTAGCTAGAGTGAGGGCAACGTCAGGTAATTTGTATTTAACGTAATCCACCACACCGATGCTTCCCTCATTAACTTGCTCCCTCCCAATAAGCCTATTAACAGCCTCCAGGAGTAGTCTCCTGTATACCTCATCCCTCCTAGCCCTACTAATGACTCTTATCAAATCCTCCTCAGTAGCCATCCTAGGCACATTGCCGATGACGTTAACCACCTCATCAAGGTCCATGAACCTTAAGGCAGCGCATAGGAGCATGTTGTTAACCTCAACCTCACCCCTCAAGGCTGCATCAACATATTCAGGTGAGAAGCCTAAATCCCAGGTATCAATACCCTTATCAACAATGTACTTAAGGATTTTTCGCCTTGAATTAGGGTCCACAGAGTACAAGTCAATTAAGTCGCAATCAACCATTACGCGGAGATGAAGTCATAAACTATTATTTAAACATAACTCCATCTAAGTGTTAGACAGTATACCGAGTCCTTGATGTAAAAGACGAGCACACACCACATTGAAGGGTATGACTTAGCTACTGCCATGAGATTATATCAATTAAGATTCCTCGGAATCTCAATGGGGCCTCATTTATTTAGGTTATCAATGTTTTTAGTGGCTATGGTGTTTGATGTTTCATGGTCCATTGAGCTTTTAAATTAAACTGCGGCATGCCCTCAATAATGATCATTTACCGTTAGTGACTGGGTAAATTAATCGGGAAGCCACTGGCAAGCATCTAGTTAAGTTATTAACCTAAAACCTAAACTGAAACCCTTATTAACTTTCTAAGGGTTTAACTGGACGTGCCTAAGGATAAGGATGAGCTTGAGCAGTTTGAGGAGCAGGAGGAAGAGGAGGTTGAGGAGTCCAGTGAGGAGTATATACAGGAGAGTGCAATTACAGTCGAGACACCGACTAACACACCACCCAGCATACTAATTGACGTTACTTATGATGGTAAGGCAGGTAAGGCGCTGCTGAAGTTGTACGACTTCATTAATGATAGAATATATTACTGGTACGATAACACTGGGCATAGGCCATACTTAATAACCGACATACCGCCTGAGGAGGTGGCGAGTAAATATAGGGCTGTTTTCAGGGTTAAGGGCTTTGATCACATGGATGTTGTAAGTAAGTTCGATCCACTGGAGATGAGGCAGAAGACCTACACCATAATTTACGCCAAGGATCCATTATCAATAGGCGGTGGTAGGGAGTCTATTAGGGACCTGCTCCCTAGGAGCTGGGAGGCTAGGATAAAGTACCACCTATCCTACATTTACGATAATGGACTCATCCCAGGCATGTTCTACAGGGTTGAGAATGGTAAGTTAACACGGGTTGGGGTTGAGGTGCCTGGTGACATCAGGAAGCTTGGTGAGGAGTTGTACGCAGGTGATGACGAATACCTGGGTGCATTTAGGGAGTGGCTGCCCCTATTCCAAGCCCCAGTGCCACCATTGAAGAGGGTTGCCGTGGATATTGAGGTCTACACCCCCCAGGAGAATAAGATACCTAACCCCAGGGAGGCCATGTATGAGGTAATAGCCATTGGCCTAGCTGGGAGTGATGGACTTAAGAGGGTTCTACTACTCAGAAGGCCTGGAATGGAGATGAACCCTGACGAGGTTGGGATGCTATTGAGCAGTGACGTTGAGTTAATGTTCTTCGACAGTGAGAGGGACCTACTCAAGGAGTTCTTCAAGGAGATAATGGCCTACCCAATCCTGGTAACCTTCAACGGTGACTCATTCGACTTAACCTACATATACAATAGGGCCCTTAAGTTAGGCTTCAGGAAGGAGGAGTTGCCCATAGTCCTGACTAGGGATGGAGAGGCTAGGTACGTGCTTGGGGTTCACATTGACCTATACAAATTCTTCAGCATTAGGGCTGTTGAGGTCTACGCCTTCGGTGGTAAGTACTCAGGTGGCGAGAAGACCCTTGACGCAATAGCCAGTGCCCTGCTGGGCATCTCAAAGGTTGAGAGGGAGAAGCCCATAGGCGAGCTAAGTTACATTGAACTGGCTAACTACAACTTCAGGGATGCCCTACTCACACTGTACCTCACAACATTCAACAATGAGTTAACCATGAAGTTGATTGTACTCTTAGCCAGGATATCAAAGACGCCGCTGAACGATGTTTCAAGGTACCAGGTATCGGCTTGGATTAGGAACATGGTTTACTTCGAGCACAGGAGGAGGGGTTGGTTAATACCAAACAAGGAGGATGTGATAAACGCTAAGGGTGGCGTCGCCACCAAGGCTCTGATAAAGAACAAGAAGTACGCGGGTGCCATAGTCATAGAGCCCGTGGCCGGCATATACCCAAGCGTCTACGTACTGGACTTCGCAAGCCTATACCCATCGATAATAAAGAGGTGGAACCTATCCTACGAAACAGTCAAGTGTCCTGATGAGAAACAGGCCAATGACCCAGGAAACAAGCCAGTCCCCAACTTACCGCACTGGGTTTGCACAAACATGAGGGGGTTAACGTCACTGCTGGTTGGCCTGCTGAGGGATATGAGGGTTTACGTCTATAAGAGGTTAGCTAAGAGCGAGAAGGATCCCCAACAGAAGGACTACTACAATGTAGTTCAAGCGGCGTTGAAAGTCTTCATAAACGCATCATATGGCGTATTCGGTGCCGAGATTTTCCCGCTCTACTGCCCACCATTGGCTGAGTTGGTGACGGCGTTGGGTAGGTTAGCCATAACCAAGACCATAGTGAAGGCTCTCGACCTAGGCTTAACCCCGATCTACGGTGACACAGATAGCCTCTTCCTATACAACCCCGATATGGGTAAGTTGGAGGAGTTGGTGAATTGGGTTAAGGAGGAGCTGGGCATTGACATCGAGTTGGATAAGGCCTATAGGATACTTGCCCTAAGCGGTAGGAAGAAGAATTACGCCGGTATACTACAGGATGGTTCAGTGGACATGAAGGGGCTTGTCGGCAAGAAGAGGAACACACCTGACATAGCCAAGGAAGCCGTTAAGGACGTCGTCCACCTGTTCAGCACCATAGGTGGCATAGGTGACGTTGAGAAGGTTACTGAGGCGATTAAGGATCGCGTTAAGGAGTATTACCTAATGATTAGGAATAAGGATGTTCCACTGGATAAGTTAGCCATAAAGATGGCTGTGAATAAGCCCATAAGCGACTACACCAAGAACACCCCACAACACGTCAAGGCAGCTGAGCTACTTAGCAAATACGGCGTCAAGGTCGGACCAGGGGACATAATATTCTTCGTTAAGACCAGCACGAAGGAGGGTGTTAAGCCAGTTCAACTTGCCAGGATCGACGAGATAGATGTTGACAAGTACGTTGAGTACCTAAGGACATCACTGGAGCAGATACTGGACGCATTGGGCATATCCTTTGAAAACATAGTGGGCTCAAGACTCATGTAACAGGAAGGTAACTTTTAAATCCAGTATCAACTAACCTCAGATATGGAATACGTTAGTTTAGGTAGAACTGGGTTAAAGATATGACCTCCTCCCTGCCTTTGTTGGGCGAGGGTTAATCTTGGGGGTCTTGGTTGTTACCCCACTTATTACGGGGTTACTAAACATCCTAATAAGGTTTGGACTTAATAAAATACTTCACTCCACCTGCCCTAAAGGGTGAGGCTTTGACCTTGGTCAACGTAGTCCCCCTGGGGAAAGTGAATTAGCCGCACGTTACTAATCCCTAACACCCTCTTTAAGGCTATGGCCTGCCTAATATCATCAAGGCCTTAGGTTGACAACGGTCAAGTTTTGTTGTTTATGTTGTTTCTTTGTTTGTTTAAAGTTTTGGCCTATTGGCCGGTATTTTTGTTTCTGGTTATCCTTTAATTCGCCTTGTTTGTCTGCTTTTCTTGGTGCCTGGGGTGGTGCCTCCGAGAGGGGGTTTTCTTGCCTTGGATGAGCCGGTGGGTCGATTACCCACCCTTTTCACCAACCCAGGCACACCTTCCTCCTCCACTCCTAAACCAAGGGGGAGTAGGAAATTGAGAGATGAAAATATGCGCACGGTTAGGCTTAGGCTACTGCCTAATGGCGCCCAGGAGAGGAAATTGCGAAGAATCGCCGATGCTACTGCCAAGTTGTGGAATGAGCTGAACTATGTTAGGCTAGTGCAGTTTAGGGAGAGTGGCAAGATAGACTTCAAGGGGACTGGACGTGAACTCTACCACAAGTACAGGGATAGGCTAGGTGTGAATGCTGGTCAGGTCGTAAGGTTGAGTAATTGGGCTTGGAAATCATTCTTCGAAACACTCAGGCTGTACAGGCAAGGCAAACTACCGAGGTTTAACGGTAAGCCTTCACCGCCAGGCTTCTGGAAGGATAGGCTACTAGGCAGGAGGAAGCTAGTAATCCTGGTTAGGAATGATAGGTATTATTTAGAGCCTATTAGTGGTGGAGAGGGTTACTTGGTCCTAAAGGATTGGGGTTTGAAAATAAAGTACGCTGGGAGAATCAAGTGGAGTGGGAGGCAAGGCATGCTTGTAATCAAGCTTGAGGACAATAGGTGGTTTGCCTATGTGCCGATTGCTGTCAGCGAGAAGCCGGCGAAAACCAACCCGAAGGGTTACGTGAGGGGTGTCTACGAGAAGGTGCAGATCGAGGAGCCTAAGGGCAGTAATAAGGCTTTCATTGACGTTGGCTTAAACAACTTGTTTGCCGTGGTGTTTAACCACAGTGACACTGCAATACTCATAAAAGGCTCAACAATTAAAGCTGAGTACTACTGGTGGAAGCGTGAAACCAAGACCTACCAATCGATTAGGGATTGGTTAAGGAACCGTGGCTTCAATGCATGGCGCAAGTACCACGCATACTACCTACACGCTGAATACAAGCAGCACGAGAGGCTAAGACACTACTACAGGACAGCAATTAGGTTCTTGGCGAAGACACTGTGGCAGATGGGCATTGATGAAGTCTTCATTGGTTATCCCTATCTAGTGGGTCAAGACAATGGTAATGAGTATAACACCAATGTTTGGTGGTTTAATAAAATCATTAATTGGCTTGGTGACGTGCTTGAGGAGTATGGGATTAAACTCAACATAGTGAATGAGTATGGTACTAGCAAACAATGCTCAATATGCAGCATGAAGCATGAGAATGGTAGAGTGAAGAGAGGACTCTACGTATGCGAATTAACCGGGATTAAAATCAATGCCGACTTAAACGCTGCGAGGAACATCGCAAAAAGAGTAGGCTACGAAGTACCAATGCCAACAAAAATATTGAGCTACATAGTCACAACTAACGGCGTGAAACCATTAACCCCCAAAGAGGGGGTAACAATCGAGACCCCCACAATGAAAACCCCGTCTCTCTGAGACGGGGAGGGGGTCATTATTATGGGTTGTGTCGTTATTTGGTTCGGGAAGACTCTGCACCAGGCTAGGTTGCCGTTGGTTAGGTTTAGGGCGCATACGCTACCTATGTTGTATGGAAAACTTGAAATGGAGAAGTTGTATGGCCCAGATGTGGTTACTATGAGCAAGTCGTCGTATATCCCAGGCGGCACCACAACACCCCAGGTTAGGTTAACTATGAAGTAGCCTGTCCTAGTGGGCACCACGTAGTTATGGTTGGGGTTGCCCTCGAACATCACAGTGTTCCTCCTGTAATTACCCGTGCCCTCAGGTATTGACTGAACCAGCTGAGGTAGGGTGAATGATGGGTATTGGTTAGTTAATGTCAAGCTGCCGTTTGCCTGCGGGGTGTACGTTATGGTTATTGTCTTAGTCACTGTACTTGTTATGGTTATATGGTTAACCGGCTTAATGAAGGTACTGTTGGGCACCAGCACCGCCAGTGACACCACCAATGCGAGTACAGTAACCGTTATCGATAACCGATACTTATCCATGATGAGGACCCGGATGTTCATGTATTTAAATCTTCCTCACCGTGTATAAACACTGGAAGCAGCTCCTTGAGGTAAAGTTTAATAAGCATTAGCGCATGATGCGTTTTCAGTGACCTCAATGGAAATGGAGTGAGGTGGGTTGTTGGTTCAGCCTGGCCGTACATATACGCAGTCCCGCATCTAGGTAACCTGGTGGGTTCACTGCTGTCGGCTGATGTATTCGCCAGGTACCTTAAGTTGAGGGGTTATGAAGTGGTCTACGTAACGGGCAGCGATGAGCATGGCACACCCATTGAGGTTGAGGCTATTAAGCTGGGTATTGAGCCTAGGCTACTGACCGATAGGATGCATGAGGTGATTAAGAAACTCCTTAAACTATGGGGTATTGAGCCTGACAATTACACTAGGACTGAGTCGGAGGTTCATAAGCAGTACGTTAGGGACACCTTCACTAAGATATATAAAAACGGCTACATATTCACGAGGGATGATGAACTACCCTACTGCCCAAGGGATAAGATATTCCTACCCGACAGGTTCGTGATTGGCACATGCCCATACTGCGGCTACCCCTACGCCAGGGGTGATCAATGTGAGAACTGCGGTAAGTTGCTTGAACCTAGGCTACTGATTAACCCCAGGTGCGCCATATGTGGCTCAACCCCGGAGTGGAGGGTGACTAGGCACTGGTACCTTGACCTAAGGCGCCTTGAGGAGAGGATTAAGGGGTACATTGAGGGTAACGGCGCCTTACCGGATAATGCGAGGCAGATGAGCCTAGGCATGCTTAAGGAGGGTTTGAGGCCGAGGGCCATAACCAGGGATAATAAGTGGGGTATACCGGCCCCATTCCCTGAGGCCGAAGGTAAGACAATATACGTCTGGTTTGAGGCCGTCCTAGGCTACGTGTCAGCCACCATAGAGTACTTCAAGGGTATTGGTAGGGAGGATGAGTGGAGACGCTTCTGGTTCGATAAGGGTACTAGGGTGGTGTTCTTCATAGGGAAGGATAACATACCGTTCCACACAATAATATTCCCAGCCCTATTAATGGCCACGGGTGAGGATTACGTTATGCCGTGGACAGTCTCCTCAACGGAGTACTTAATTTTCGAGGGGAGGAAGTTCTCGAAGAGCCAGAGGATTGGGGTTTGGGCTGATGAGGCCATAGCCCTCCTCCCAGCCGACTACTGGAGGTTCTACCTAATCTACAATAGGCCCGAGCAGAGGGACAGCAACTTCACCTGGGACTCATTCCTAGACGTGGTCAACTCCGTAATGAACGACACAATAGGCAACTTCATACACAGGGTCTTAACGCTGGCCAGCAGGAGGTGGGGCACCGTACCCAGTGGCGTGAAGCTGAGTGAACAGGACCAGGAGGTGTATGGTAAGGTGCTTGAGGTGCTGGGTGAGGTTGAGGGTAATTACGAGGCCATTAGGCTTAAGGATGCGGTAGCCCAGTCAATAGAAATAGCCAGGCTGGGTAACAGGTACCTTAACGAGAAGCAGCCCTGGAGGCTAAGCGATGCCGAGTTTAACAGCTCGCTCTACATGCTGCTGAGCGCCGTTAAGGCCCTGTCAGTGGCCCTAGCCCCCGTAATACCATTCAGCGTCAGTAGCCTCTGGAGGATGATGGGGTATAGTGGTGGGTTAAGGTGGGATGACGCCAAGAGGCCCATTGAGGAAGGGTTAAGACTAGGTGAACCAAAGCCGCTCTTCAGGAAGATAAGCAGGGAGGAGCTTAACAGCATGCTTAAGAGGCTTGACGAGATAAGGGACCTTAAGGACAGGGGTAAGTACCCGTGGGAGCAGGTTTACCTACCAGAGGGTTAAGCCTGGGCGCTTAAATTAACCATTAATGGTGATGAATGTTTATTAACCCCTAAACCCGCTTAAGGGCGTTATGTCCAATCAACAGGAGGGTGGGGAGATAGGGCCAGTTGAGGCCAGCATACTCCTAACGTTAATTAGGCTTAACGGGAAGTGCCTACAAAAGGACCTGTGGAAGATGGCTGGGACCAACAGCAAGGTTGGCATACCAGCCCTAAACAAGTTGATTAAAATGGGGCTTGTCACTAAGAGGAGGGTTAGTGAGAAGGTTTACGAGATTAAGTTAACCAGGAAGGGGCTGAGGGAGGCTAAGAGACTTGAGGCCAAGGCAAGCGTAATACCTGAGGTCGACCTAAACCTACTGGCCACGATACCCTGCTTCTACTGCCCATACATAACATCATGCGGCGTTGGCCACGAGAACTCACCAGAGACCTGCGAGATGCTGGGCAGTTGGTTATACAACCTAGCCAAGTTGAAGGACATGGTTAACTTGGAGGCGCAGTAAAAGGGTGGATGCATGTGGATATCAACCAGCGGTTACTCATCATTAAGGTAAAGTTTAAAAAATAAACATGTAACGTTGCGTGATGCCCACCTTCAAGCTTGTTTTAAGCGACCCAAGGAGTGGTAGGGCCAGGCAACTTGAGGTTAAGGATGAGGTGGCGCAGAGGCTCATTGGGCTAAGGATAGGTGAGGTTTTTGACGCCCAACTGCTGAGCGGCGTAATAGACCTACCCCAGGGCTTCAGGGTGAGGATAACCGGCGGTACAGGCTATGATGGGGCGCCCATGCACCCTGGTGTCGAGGGGCCGGTTAAGAGGTATGCGCTTCTCTCAGGTAGGCCTGGGTTTAGGCCCAGTAGGGGTGGTGAAAGGAGGAGGAAGTTGATTAGGGGTAACACTATCAGTGACCAGACTGTTCAAATAAACGCAGTCCTAGTCTACCCTGAGGGTTGGGATAAAGGGCCAGTCATACAGGCCAGTGAGGCTAAGCAAGCCGAGGCTAAGGCTGAGGAGAAGGCTGAGGCCGCTTAACCACTAGCCTCATTCACTAACTCCACTATTTCACTGTAGTTTAATGCATTTATGCCCATTAAGTAGCCTGCTAATGTCCCGTTTCCACGGGATATTATAACCATTGGGAGTATTGAAGCCACTGACCCACTGTTCAATGCCTTAATGACAGTAGTCGTATTGAGTATGCCCAGGGCTTGTGTGGAGTTGAATAGGCCTATGGGTATCTGGGACCCATAGCTTAACCATGAGGCAGTGGCCAAGTAGACACCGGGTGGTGCCGTGCAGTTCAGGGTCTCCATGCTGAAGTATACATTAGTCCACTGGGGTGGTGTAATGAATTGGAAGCCAACGGATGGTGCATTAAGGAGCACAAGAATAACGCTTGAGGACTTGGTTAAATTGTAAAGTAGGCTGTACGGAATAGTGCATTGGGTGGTTGGGGCAATGGTTATGAACACTGTGACAGGCTTAGTCCCATTGAAGACCAGGGGATTCATGAGTGATGGGGTTGTTGAGTAGGAGGTTATGTTAACCAGTGATACGCCTATCAGTGAGAAGACGTTGAACTTAGCCGTGGGTTGCTTGTAAAGTAGGGTTGGGCCTATGTAGGCGATTATGAACCCAACCTCAGCTATTGCAATAGCCACTATGGCAGTTATGAAGAGCCTCCTCTTCTTCCTACTAGCCCTACTCCTCCTTGACATGAGCAAACGGTGAACCGGGAATTAATAAGCATTATTCACACCAGTGGGTCTCAATCCAACTAGGGAGGGGGGTTAATCAGGATTAGCCATACAACTCAACATGAATACATAACCGGCTTAGTGCGTTGTGCAGTGCGCTTTAACCTTAAATATTGTTAATATTTAGCAAAACATCTATGAATATATATTATAGGTATTTTGATTAAGTTCAAATAGATTACGCTTAATCACTAGGCGCTTAATGTTTAAAAATTGCAGAGAATTGCGTCTTAGGATGGGAATTGCTGAATTAGCTGAGCAGGGTAATGGGGCCAATAGTCCCAGGGTACTTAGGTTATTTAGGTATTTAACTAACATTAACATTAACAGTGATTTGGATGCGGGTAGGCTTAAGGAGATTGTTGGTTCACTGTTGAACTTAACCTACGCAGTTGCTGATGATGAGGCTAAGCTTAATGATGAAGTCGTCTTCAGGTTCCAGTATGCACTGCACCTAACCCTAGCCATACTGGGTTCAGCTAAGGATGGCTGCCTAACGCCCAGCTGCATCAATAAGCTAGTTAATGTACTGCGTAGGGTTGGTGAACTGGCAAGTAAATGCGTAGACGAGTGCAGTGAAATAGTGCTTATTAATGAGGAGCTTAGGAGCATGTATGAGCATGAGCAGTCTTGCTCATCATACTGGAGGTTTTAACCGAACGTTTCCCCGTTTTTAATGCCTGTAAGTAGCTGTGGGTGGTTTTAAGCAGATTTGTGGGGTTGGGCCTTGGTGTGGGTTCATTAGCTTCACCCGTGCCTCATGGGTGTCTGTCGAGCCCAACGCCATGAGGCTCCCACTTGAGGTAAGGTACCTCAGCCCGATGTTGATTGCATTCACCACGTCCCTCTCCAGAATTCTTCCACCAACCCACGCTACCCTAAGGACTATCCTCACCACCCTCACCCTCCTAAGCCCCCTCACTGCAATGCAGATCACAAGGGGCTCAAGCTTCTTAATTCTCCTACCCGTGAATGGGTCCCTAGATAATATGGTAAACGTCAAATCCGCTCCTTTTCTCTTTAAGATACCCTCCCCCTGGTCAATTTACTAAACATGAGGAACGGGGGTAATCCCCCACAATGCTGAAGGAGGGTATCTACGAAGTCGAATTCAAGAATATGAGGACAAATGTGGTCAGTCTCCTACAAAGTGGTTTCCAGAAGAGAAAACTTAGAAGGTTAGCCGATATCTCTCTCAAGCTAATTTAATGAGGTTAACTATGAAAGAAGACGACGGTTCTTCCGCGGAGAGAAAGTAGACTTCAGGGATACTTGAGTCAAGTACCACGAGAAGTACAAGAGGATATCTAGTGTTAATGCCCGGACAGTGACTCAGAAGAGCAATGAGGCATGGAACTCACTCTTCCACTTACCGAAGCTGAAGAGGGAGGGTAAATCGCCGCCTCACATGAAGCACGTTAGCCCACCTGGGTACCTAAGTTTCACGTTTTAGAAGACCACGTTTAAGTTAAGGTTAAAGATCCATGAGCTGAATCCTTTTCATGTTTCATACGCAATTACCAATGGTATAACTCCTATCAACGAGAGTATTCCTACAGTTGTGTATGTAAGACTGTAGCCATAAGTATCAATTAAGTATCCTATTAATGGAGGAACCAGTATATACGCTATTCTAATTATGAATGAAAGGGAGGAGAGTGTAGTGGCTCTATAATTGCTAGGTATCAATTCGTTCTCCCATGAGATAATATTTGATGAGCGTATGGGGTAAATTAAAGATAAACCGAACAAAAGGAATAGTACCAGGATTAAGCTACTGATTGAGAGCATCAATGCGAAAAGTGATAATAAAAACACTGAAAATACGGTAATTAACCTATGATTTACCCTCTTTAACAATTTCTCGTTTATATAACCACCTAAAGCAACCGTTAAGAAGTAGGCTGATAAGATAAACCCCCAGTACTTCTGGGGGAATCCTAGTATATTTACTACATATGGTGAAACGAACTGCATCCACGCTACTAACGGAAATACAGTAAAAATTGAGGAAACTAGTAACGCTAACAATGGTCTTTTACTTAATACGTATCCTACACCTTCTTTCATAATCCTTTGAGTAGGGAGCGTCATTGTCTTTCCTCCCTTATTATCTTCACTAAATAATGCGATAGGTAAACTTAATAACATTACAAATCCAGCAATCAGAATGGGAAAATTTAGCTTATGATATAAAAACACTAAAATACCAGCAAGTACATTTCCTAAAAATCCAGCAATCCCATTTACCACCTGTTGCCTTGAAAAAATTATAGCTACCTTTTCACGTGAATTTAAAGAGTCGACAATCCACGCCTCTAATGTATTTGAGTAGATACCTAATCCTATACCCATAATTCCATAGGATAAAAACACAAAAAGTGGCGACGATGAAATTGATAAGCTGATTAATCCTAGGCTATAAATTAATGTACCTATTGAGAAAATCTTAAGCCTTCCATATTTGTCCGCAAATGCAGATGAGGGCACATCCACCGGTAATGTTAAAATCATGTATATTGAAGTGACTAAACCTATTTCCGCGAAAGACAATCCTATACTATAAAACCATAATATTAGGTACGCTCCCATTAATTGTAATGAAAATGAAATTATAAATGAAATCGAAAGATACGAGAATTCGCGACTTCTCAATACACTCATAATTAATCACCTAATCTTTAATTTTCCTTAAGTTAATCACAGTGCTCCTAGATATGCCAATAATCCTGGCAAGCTCATTAGCCGTTAAATACCGCTTACCCAACGCACTACACCAAATACTATAACTGTATTACGGTTATTTAAACTAAACCTATCACCAGCTCTGCAGCAACCTAATGTCATAAAGCTCCTTGGCCATTTGGGGGTTTCTCATTAACGCTGTACCCACCAGTAGTGCATTAGCCCCCTCCCTGGCCAGTAGTTCAGCGGTGCTTCTATCCCTAACCCCGCTCTCGGCAACTATAACAACCCCCTTACCCCTAATCGCCCTAATCACCTCAAGGCTCCTCTCATGGGATATAGCTAAGTTGTCCAAATCCCTTGAGTTAACGCCAATCATGCAATTGGGGTAATCCTCAGCCACCTTAATGGCGTCCTCAATGTTATCAACTTCAATCAGGGGTTCAAGCCCCCTACGCCTAATGGCATCAACAACCTCACCCACGTCACCATTAAGAAGCCTATATATTACGAGGACTGAACTTGCACCATTGGCGTAGGCTTCATCAACCTGACTTTCACTAATCACGAAGTCCTTGTAGAGCACAGGCTTATTAAAAAGCGCGGCCACCCTGACGAATATTGGATGGCCCATGAAGAAGAATGGCTCCGTCAATACACTGAACCCCGTTGCGTAAGGTAAGACCTGGCTGAAGTAGCTATAGGGGTCTAGGTCAACCCTAATTACACCACTGGGGCTGGCTCTCTTATACTCAGCTATTAAGGCTGCGTAACCCTCACTGTTCCTAGCCTCAATAGCCCTCATCAGGCTTAATGCCCCAGCAATCCGACTACTCATCAACTTAACCCTAAGCTCAGTAAGCCCCCTAACCTCACTTAGAAAACCCACAATTTAGCTTAAGGAGCCCCATTTTTAAACACTACAACCTGTACCACAACTAACTAAAAACCGTGAAGACACAAAGATCTCTATAGTGTGGGGCATAAGCATCACCGTGTTGATGGTGCCCCGGCCGGGATTTGAACCCGGGTCACGGGCTCGAGAGGCCCGCCTTAGGGTGGGTGAACCCACTATCCTTGTCCGGGCTAAACGACCGGGGCCTATGGGCCGTCCTTAACTTAAGCCTTTTTAGCTTTTCCGTTTGGAATTTGTTTTGGGGTTATCCTGGTGGGTGTGGTGTGTTGAAGTTTCCGTGGGTGCTGTTGTGGTTAACTTGGGTTGAATAGTGTGTTGGTTGTGTTCTGCTGTTGCCTATTCAAGGCTTGTACGTATGTCTTTGGGACTAGGTTTATGTGTAGGTATATGTAGCCTGGTGAGTAGGCGCCGCCCATTGGGATTAGGTTTAGTGATAGCTTTATTAACCCCTGCTCTGCTGAAGTATTCAGTAGTCCCGATAAAGCGGGGTAACCTCCAAGACCCCAAGAAACCCCCACCCTCAAGGGCGGGGAAGGGGTCAGACGCCTATTATGCCTATCCTGGTTCCGTTTGGTGCTATTACGTTGAAGCCGAATACGTAGAAGATGTACTCCGGCTTAGCCCTAGTCCCATTCCACGATACGGCGATGGATTCCTGAACAAGCACAAGCCTACCATTGCCAACATACCTCTTGACTGGTGGTAGTGTCTCCAAAACCTCCAAAACAGCCCCATAGGCCCTATTTAAAACAGGCTTAAGGGCATTTTGAATAGCCCAGGTAGCCAATTCAGGCGTAACACCGGTGCCACTGAACTCAGCTGATGATGGTATGCAGAATGAGTACTGAGACTGGTTAAAATACCTAAACCTATCGCCACCAAGGTACTGAACCAGTGTTGGTACGAAGCAGCCAACGCCACTCAGAGTCACGTTACCAACGGCAACAACACGCCCAACACCATTAACAACGGTGCTCACGTTAATCGGAATAACCCTAGGTATCGTTATGCTCCTAGTTGGGAAAATATCCCACTGATATGCTGTTATCCCATTAGGGTTAATTGGTGGCACCGACTCATTACTAAGGCTAAAACCAACAGTAACCCTAATAACCCCGACGAAGGCAGCGCCGGGATCATACCAAGGACCACCATAAGGCCCAATGAACCTCACAACAGTCCTATTACCCACAGTAACCGTCTCAATCCTATAAGGCCTCAAAACTATGAGGGGGGCATTCGGAGACACAGCAGGCGATGTGCACATGCTGGGGCACATTGGGTAGACGTTCAAATAGCCAACACCCACGTAGTATAGGCTAACCCTCGAAGGGGAATCACGGGTAAGGTGAGTTACAAGCAACACACCCACCACGGCTACTATGGCTAATGCTAAACCAACCCCAACCCATACTTACCTTTACCTGAAAACAAGCTTATATTCCCTTCCCCAATATTGAGTATTGAGTAGAATATAGCTTACTGCCCCATTATCGCACTAGGAATCACAAACACGGCCACTCACCTTGACGGGTGTTGGGTGGTTAGCCTAATGTTGAAAACGTTTTAAAGGCCTCATTGATCGGCGGCTTTGTGGCTAGGTTTAATGCTGGTTTGGCTTACTCCGTGGCCCTTGCCTTCGTTTGGGGTGTCGCCTACCCCCTCACCAGGATGGCTGAGGCCTATGCTTCACCAGTGGTTATTTCATTGGCTAGGGTTGCCCTGGCCTCGCTATTCCTGTACCCATTGGCCAGAAGGCTGGTGGTGAACCTCAAGATGCTGGTGGCCTCAGCCCTAAACATGGGCCTATTCCTAACGCTACTCAACCTGTCAATACTCTACACCCCAAACCCTGGCTTGGCAGCGCTCATGGTTTACACTCAGCCGCTCTTCGTAGTAGTACTGGAGAGGCTAATGCTCAAGCGCAGGTTGGGAGCCATGAGGGTGGTTGGGGTGCTGCTGGGCTTCGTGGGTGTGGCCCTCGCCTCAGTTAGGGCTGTTTCCCTTGGCCTCGGTGTATTGGCTGGGTTGATGGCTGGGCTACTTTGGGGCCTTGGGACTGTGATGTACTCAATGTGGTTCAGCGGCCTTGACCCCATAGTGGCTAACGCATCATCATCAGTGTTGTCAATACCCATAGTAGCCCTAACCCTCCCAATAGACCCAGTCGTATCACTAACGCTAAGGGGGGTTGCGTTAATCTTACTGGTGGTTCTTGACGCACAGGTGCTTGGGTTTATGCTGTGGTTCAAGGCCATGAACAGTGAAAGGCCCAGCACCGTGTCATCCATACTACTAGCCACCCCAATACTAGCCCTCTACTTCAGCACCCTAATGCTTAAGTCACAGTTAACACCACTGGAGCTGGTGGGCACGGCGGTAACGGTGATGGGCGTCCTCATGGTTATCAGGTCGAGTTAACTTCACTATAAGGCTATTGAGGGGCTTATGAGGGTGGGATTCCAAATAAAGCTGCATGTTTTACCAAATCAACTAGGGGTTAGTGGATTCACAGTATATCCTTCCTGAGCACTCCCTTACTTCTATGTGCCTCCTGGTTCCTTAACCACTGCCTCAGGAACCTGTTGTAGCATTCCTCAGAGCAAAACACCCATGGTCTATTAATGCAGCAGGTCTTAACAACGATAGGTTGTCCGCTGATCACCCTACCGCAGTACGTGCACCTTACCTGCCCCGTCTCTGTGTTCAATAAAAATGGCATAGTTAACCAATAATTGACTTATTTTAAAGGGTTACGATGGTGTTAATCCGCATTGAGGATGGGGATAAAACTTATAAATTAATTATTGTGAGCCAATAATCAAGTGATCATGGTGAAGCACCACATTGCTGAGTCCGAGATCACCAGGGCTATTGTTAAGTATGCGTTGAGGGACCTGGATGAGTACTCTAAGGTGGATGTGTTGATAGTTGGAGCTGGTCCATCGGGCATGACGGCAGCCTACTACCTGGCTAAGGCTGGGTTAAAGACACTTGTCCTTGAGAGGAGATTCAGCTTCGGTGGTGGTATAGGTGGAGCAGCTAACCACCTACCCAGGATCGTGGTTGAGTACCCAGCCTCCGAAATCCTAAGTGAGGTGGGGGTTAGGCTGTATGAGTACGGTGATGGACTGTTCGTAGTCGACCCAGCGGAGATGATTGCTAAATTAGCCTCAAGGGCCATTGACGCCGGGGCTAAGTTCCTGCTTGGGGTGCACGTGGATGATGTGGTATTCAGGGATAATCCCCCAAGGGTCACTGGAGTGGCAGTGATATGGTCAACGGTCCAAATGGCTGGAGTACACACAGACCCAATTTTCCTTGAGGCCAAGGCTGTTGTTGACGCCACTGGTCACGATGCCGAGGTCGTGGCTGTGGCGTCTAGGAAGACACCTGAACTCGGCATAAAGCTTTATGGCGAGAAGTCGGCCTACGTTGACGCCGCTGAGGACCTGGTTGTTAAGTATACGGGTAAGGTTGTTGATGGTCTCTACGTAACGGGTATAGCTGTGGCCGCGGTTCATGGATTACCTAGAATGGGGCCAATATTCGGCTCAATGCTACTCAGCGGTAAAAGGGTGGCCGAGCTGATAATCGGCGACCTCAAGGGTTGATTCAGTTAAAGGTTTAAGGTAACCCTTATTTACTATTACAGGGTTCTGAACTGGGTTCAGAGCATGGGTGATGAAGGCGGCTTGAGTAGGTTGGGTACATTCCCCTGGAGGGACTATGGGGTAGTCTTTTCACTCCTCTTTGGGTCTAGGCTTAGTGGTAGGTTGATTAAGGGTGATTGGGATGTGGCGGTTTGGCTAGAGGACGTTAATGCTGCTGTTGACCTTCAGTGGGCCTTGGCTAGGCACCTTGGGGTGCGTGAGTGGGATGTGGACCTGGTGGTGCTTAACAACCACGAGGACCTACCCTGCACGTTGATAATCGACATATTGGGTAAGGGCAGGGTAATTTACTACAGGGACCTTGAAACCTACCTGGACATCAAGGCCAGGCTGCTTCACCCATGCCTAGACTTCATGCTAGACGCCGAGAAGCTTCAACTACTTAAGGTGCAGATGGAATCGGTGATGAGGAGGTGGGGGCATTAGAGCGTCTACTTAAATTACTTTTACAATACACGGCATTACTGGATGGGTTAAGCGAGGCCGACCTCAATGATGAGTACAAGTACTACTCAGCAGTCTACCTACTGCAGGTGCAGGCCCAGGTAGTCATAGACATAGTTATGAGGGCGGCATCGACCCTTGGTTACGAGGTTGAGGGATACGCCGATGCAGGGCGTAAGTTAATGTTAGCCGGGGTAATTAACGGGGATGAGTTCTCAATTTACAGGTCTTTAGTCGGTTTTAGAAACATTGCCATACATCAGTACGGTTCCTTAAACCCAAATGTGATTAGGGGCATTATAAGCGGTAGGAGGTACAGGGATGCGGCTAAGGTGGGTGTTAAGGTGGTTGATGAGCTGCGTAAGAGGGGTATTGATTGTTGACGCGTTTTAGCAGGTCTTAACCCACGTACCCCTTGACCCATCCCACCTTAACCTACCTGCACTTATCTGCCTATTTATCAAGTCCTCGAGCCTCTTATAAAATTCCTCATTCTTAGATATGAACAGACCCGAGTAAACAGCATTAACGAATTCCTCATCACATTCTTTAACAGCCCTAAACGCCGACTCAGGGCTCATCATCTTGGCCACTATCCTTAACCCACCTGCCTCATGCTCCTTAACTGAGTCCTCGGCTCCATCCATGATTATTATTAGGTTTATAGGCGGCTTGACCTCCATGACGTAGGCTTCCCCCGTCACCCATGGGCCATACATTATGGCTAGCATTGGTACCTTTGGTAGGGAGTTGATGTAGGCCGTGGCAATACCCCACTCATCCTGCATCTGCCGGTCGTGCGTCTGGGGTTAAAATACGGAGTTCACGGTTCACTTTAGTGCATAGCTGAGTAGGAAGTTGGCCAGTTGAGCTATCTTATACCTGCTATAGTACCAAAGTACCCTACCCCTCATCCCCCTTGACACTAACCCTCTACCTAATTGCGAGTGGGCCGTTGCCACTAGGAGTTTGAGGGTCCTCATGTCACTTACCGTGGTTGAGCCATGGTGCATGTGATGGCTTAGGGTTACCCAGGGCATCAGCTTAATGCCGCTGTAGTACAGTAGTATACCAAGGGTGGTTTCATCACTGACGTACAGCCTAATGCCCGGCTCAATGCCCCTTAATGAATCCTCAATCTTACTGAGCACACCCATGTTTATCGACTCAAGTAACCCCCTGCTCAGCCTAACCGCCTGCTTAGGGCCAATGAAGAAGACCCCCTTCCACAGGCCCGGTATCCTGTAGCCGTAAACCTCAATCGACTTACCATTAACCTTAACCTCGCCCAGTTTAACGCTTCTCTCAAGGAAGAGGGACCTACCCTTGGTTTCATGGTCCAGGACAGTGTAGTAACCGTACCTACTCACTAATTCCCCATCGGCGCTCGCCAACTCTGGTTCAAGCAGGTTATCACTGTCAACAACCAGGGCGTCTAACCCCTCCTCCCTGGCATCCCTAACGATCCTCATGAATGTTAAATTCCTGTCACGCCAATTACCATACCTAACCTCAACCTCTTCAGGTATAATCCTCCTAAGCAACTCCAGCTGCCTATCCTTAAACACGTTATCCACGTACACCAACCTACGCCTAACCCCAAGTAACCTGGCGTTAACCATGAAGTAGTCAACCACCTCATGCACCCTGTAAAACGGCAGATACGTTATGAGGGCATCCACCGGGGCGTAGCTGGGTAAAAAGGCTTAATAAGGCTTTCCTGAGCCAGCTTAACTTCGCATTACTTAGATTTTCATTGCGATTTTGAAGCGTTTATGTACCGCTTTAGTTAAAGTTCGTTGATAACGAATGGTAAACCCCGTCCCTCAGGGCGGGAAGAGGTTCAGTATTACTTGCCTATAGACTGGGTCCCTTACCACGTATAGTTCACCTACCCTAGAGACTATGAATGTATTTATTAATTGATTCAGGTAATTAGTCAATGCCGTTTCGGAAACATTAGCCACATCCCTCAGTTCCCTCCACCTAGCCCCAAACGCCATGGCCCTAAGCACCCTCACCCTCCACGTTGAGCCACCTGTAACCCTCCTAATCTGCTCCGCAGCGATCTTACTAGCCTCAGTTAGGGTCTCCCTTAATGCATCAGCATGCCTAGCCCCACCGCACCTTCTAACCCCATAGAAGTTCAGCCAACCAACCAGGGTTCCCAATTCACTCAAAACCTCCCTCAACTCCCCCTCGTTGAATGGGGTATTGCAGTTAGTTAGGCCGAGTTTCAAGTATTCCAATGCATCCCCCTCGCTCCACGGGTTGAGACGCACCTGGACTGGTGGTCTCCCGTAAAGTGGTGAGTCAGGCTTAGGGTTGATGAGTAGGTTAACTAGCCCTACAGCTGAGCCTGTGAATATTACCGAGAGGTTGCTGCAACTGTTGAATAGGTTATGCAGAAGCGCCAGGAATGGCGCAACTCCGTTTCTAACATCCTGGACCTCATCGAGGACTAGGATCGTCCTCTCCCTACACAGTGAGTTAAGTATTAGGGAGGCGATGGGCTTAACCCTCCTTGTGAGGGTTAGGTCTATGGATATGGTAGTGACCCTAACCCCAATAGCCTTAAGGGCCTCAGCCAACTCATCTCTAATACCCCTCGGTGTTGATAGGTATATTTGCTCAATGGCCCGCCTAAAGGAACCTATGTTAATCAGATCCACGTAAACGCCCCTCCAGTTAACCGAGTTCATGACTGCCTTGGCCAGGCTTGTCTTACCCGACATCCTTGGGCCCAGTATAACCACCCAATTACCCCTCATCACCATGTCCCTAACAGTATTGAATTCGCTCTTCATATCAAACAGCTCCTCAGCTCTCTCCCTCGGCCTTTCGGTGAACCACACCCCCTGTGGCGCCACACCCCCTGTGGTTACTAACCTTAATAAACCCTACCCCATTAATCGCCAAGGCTGAAGTAGACTTAAAAACCCAGAGTCTATGCGCCTCTGATCAACTTTGAGCAGTGAGGGTCAAGCCGTAGGTGAAGCCAAGCCAGAGGGGGAGACTACTGCCGCTACTCAGCCTACTACCGAGCAGCCTACCGAACAACAGACCCAGGTACCCACCAGTGAGGGGCAGGTTGAGGCTAAGCCCGCTGAGACCAAGGTTGAGGAGGCAAGGCCAACATTGCTTGATGAGTTGACTAAGGTTAATGCCAGGAAGCCTAACCTGAGCCAAGAGGTCCTTAAGGCGCTTAAATTATCCCTTAGGATGCGTAGGGATAGGCCGGATTTCATTAGGTATTACAACAAGGAGCATAAGATTAGGCTCGAGGACTCACCGTGGAGGAGACCCAAGGGCATTGATAATAAGATTAGGATGAGGAGGAAGGGCTACCCACCCATGGTTGACGTGGGGTATAGGGGGCCCAGGGTGGCTAGGGGGCTTCACCCAAGCGGCTTCATGGAGGTAATTGTGCATAACCCAAGGGAACTACGCAACGTAGATCCAAGTAGGCAGGCCATTAGGATAGCCTCGACTGTTGGGGTTAGGAAGAGGATTGAGATTATTAGGGAGGCGGTGAGGAGGGGTATTAAGGTGCTTAACCTTGATAACAAGACCAGGGAGGCCATCAGGGAGGTGACCTAAATGGACTTGAGGGAGACGGTAGCCAGGTTACTCAATGTACCCAAGTCGAGGGTTGTCATAAAGCAAGAGGCCCTTGAGCAGCTTGAGGAGGCCATAACCAGGAATGACGTTAAAAGCCTGCTTAAGGACGGCCTAATCGAGGTTAAGCCGAAGAAGGGTAACAGTAGGGGTAGGTGGAGGGTTAAGCATGAGAAGAGGAGGGCCGGTAGGAGGAGGGGTAGGGGGAGTAGGAAGGGCACTAGGAAGGCTAGGGGGGCTGTTGGTAAGGAGACCTGGGTGCCTAAGATAAGGAAAATCAGGAGGTTCCTGAACACCCTTAAGCATAGGGGCGTCATCGACAAGGCCACTTGGAGGAACCTATACAGGATGGCTAAGGGAGGCTACTTCGAATCCCTAGCCCATCTAAGGACTTACATGATTCAAAACGGCATTGTAACGGAGGATAAGATTAAGGCAGCCTTCAGGGGTGGCTCCTAATGGCGAAGAGCGGCAGGTATAAGGTCAAGTTCAGGAGGAGGAGGGAGGGCAAGACGGACTACTATAAGAGGAGGATAATGGTAATGAGCGGTAAGCCGAGACTGGTGGTTAGGTTCAGCAACAGGTACGTGACGGCACAGGTAGTGGTGTCCGCACCCCAGGGTGACTTCACCGTGGCCCAGGCCAGCAGTAGGGAGTTAGCCAAGAAGTTTGGTTGGCTTGGGGGAACCGGCAACACATCAGCCGCCTACCTAGTGGGGCTACTGGTGGGCTACAAGGCATTAGCCAAGGGGGTTAAGCTAGCAGTCCTAGACATAGGGCTACATAGGGCCACCGCCGGTGGTAGGTTATTCGCAGTGGTTAAGGGTGCCGTTGACGCTGGGCTTGAGGTACCCCACGGCGAGGATGTCCTACCGGATGATGATAGGGTAAGTGGTGAACACATAGCACAGTACGCATCAAACCTAAAGCAGAGTAACCCAGATCTGTATAAGGCTAGGTTCTCCAAGTACCTAGCCAAGGGGTTGGAGCCTGAAAACATAGTTAAGCATTTCGAGGAGGTTAAGGCTAAGATAATGGGGAAGTACGCCAAGGAGGAGAAGGCTAAGGCTGAGGAAAGTTAAAAGCTCCCTCCACTTTCATAAAGCCGATTTAATCATCATGTAACCGTTACCGGGGCCTCATGGCCTTTACAAAGTTGAGTCGTAGTTGACAGTTAGTGAAGATTGCGGTTAGTCCAGTGACTAGGTATTTTGATTGTGATGGTAAGTAAGCCCTGTTCAGGTGAAAATAGGTTAATTAGGGGGTAATGTTTAAAAGAGAGCCAATGCAAGGGCTATATATGATGTGGTGGGAAATGCGGGAAACATGCCAAGGACACTAAACGTCACTGTGGCTAAGGTTGGCGGCTCACTGCTTAGGCCAGGTGAGGTTGATAAGGTCCTGGGTAAGGTTGTTGAGAGGCACCTCGCCGATGATGGTAAACTGGTGATAGTCGTATCAGCAATGAAGGGTGTTACGGATACACTGATAAGGGCCTATGACGAGGGTGAACCAAGGCTCATTGAAGACGCCATCCAACCCTACCTAACTGAGGCACAGAGGCTTAGCTTAGGCAAGCTGGGTAGCGTGATTGAGGGGATTGGGGCTAGGCTTAAGGGGCTGGTCAGCATTAGGGAGCCTTGGGCGAGGGATTACGTAATCGTGCACGGTGAATTATTATCCACAATGCTAGCCGAGGCGGCGCTTTACAACAGCCTCGGCGTCGACGCTGGTGCAGTTTATGATGCGGGGATTGTGACAAATGAGGATTGGGGTAGGGCATCGGTGCTTGGGGTTAGTTCACACTACGTTAGGCATAGGTTAACTTGGGCCCTGTCAAGGAGGAGCGTGGTGATTGTCCCAGGCTTCCTAGGCATAAGCTTAAACGGTAGGTTAACCTCACTGGGTAGGGGTGGGAGCGACTACACGGCATCCCTAATAGCATCATACCTAAACGCCCCTAGACTAATCTTCTACACGGACGTTGAGGGGATAATGACTGGTGACCCTAGGATAATAAACGATGCAAGGCTCATACCAAGCCTAACCCATGAGGAGGCCTACGTGGCCTCACTCACGGGCGCCAAGAAGTTCCACCCAGGCACCTTTAAGCCACTAATAGATAGTGACGTCCACGTCGTGGTCACTAACCCATGGTCAAGCAGTGGTACGTTAATAATGTCCAAATGCATTAACACACCTAAACTGGTTTCAATATCGGAGGCTGGTTCAATAGGTCTCGTCAGTCTCAAGAGCGGCTACGCCGTCACCGTGGTCGGCTGCGTCATGGGGCTAGATGAGTTCAGGAGGGAGGTTTACCTAATAATAGACAGCTATGGGCCAATCGACGTAATCAACGACACTGAGGGTAATGCAGTAACCTCAATAGTCAAGGACCAGGACGTGGCGGTTAAGTTGGCTAAGGAACTGCACAGGTGGGTGGTTTCATGGATAAGGTGAGGGTTTCCATACTTGGCTCAACGGGGCTCGTGGGGCAGTGGATGGTTAAGCTACTGGCCAACCACCCATTCATAGAGGTGGCTGCCCTATCAGCGTCGCCGGGTAAGGTTGGGCAGAGGTACGGTGACGTGGTTAAGTGGTTCATAGAAGGTGACGTACCCGAGTACGCCAGGGGTATTAGGCTTGTTTCAACAGACCCAGCGGACCACAGGAATGTTGACGTTGTGTTATCGGCATTGCCCAACGAGGTTGCTGAGCCCGTTGAGGCAAGGCTCCTTGAGGCTGGTTTAAACGTAATATCTAACGCATCCCCAAGGAGGATGGACCCAAACGTACCCCTGATAAACCCCGAGGTTAATTGGCAGCACCTGGAGGTTCTAAGGGACTTTAAGGGCCCCTGGCTTGTTAAGAACCCCAACTGCACCTCAGCAATAATAACCCTAGCCATAAAACCCCTAGCCGACCACATAAGGGAACTTTACATAACTACACTGCAAGCAGTCTCAGGGGCAGGTTACTTAGGCTTATCCTACCTAGCCATAGAGGGTAACGTGATACCCTTCATTAAGGGTGAGGAGGATAAGATAGCCGCCGAGTCCAATAAGATGCTTGGTGCTATGGGTAGGGGCGAGTTCACGCCGTGGGGTAGGCCAGTTAGGGTGACTTCAATTAGGGTTCCGGTTAGGTACGGCCACATGGCCTCAATATTCGCCGTAATGGATAGGGAGTATGACGTTGGTGAGGTTAAGCAGGCCTTATCGGGCTTTAGGTCACTACCCCAGGAGGCAAACCTACCCACCGCCCCACCCAGGCCAATAATAGTCCTTGATAGGCAGGACGCACCCCAGCCAGCCAAGGACCTGGATCACATGGCTGTGACTGTGGGTAGGTTATCAACATCAGGTAGGGTGGTTAGGATGGTTGCCCTAGGCGATAACCTGGTTAGGGGTGCCGCTGGGATAACAGTACTGACCCTTGAGGTCATGAAGGCTATTAAACTTCTTTAACTCATTTAGAAACAGTAAACTAGGTCTAAAATTGTTAGAGAGATAGGGGCATTCAAGCGTTAGTGCCCGACATGGCGGTTACTTGAGGTTTGTTGGAGGTTAACCGTTGAGGCTACGTTACTTAGGGAAAGGTTTATATAGAAGCGGGTTTTAGGGATGCATATGTCATCCCAGCAACAACCAAGAGGTGGTGTTCCAGTAGCCATACTTAAGGAGGGTAGTTCAAGGACAACGGGCTCTGATGCAAGGAGGAGTAACATAATGGCCGCCAAGGTGATAACTGAGATACTTCAAACAAGCCTTGGGCCAAGGGGCATGGATAAGCTGCTCATTGACGCCTTCGGCGATGTTACCATAACGGGTGATGGGGCAACAATACTGAAGGAGATGGAGGTTCAGCACCCAGCCGCCAAGTTACTGGTTGAGGTGGCTAAGGCCCAGGACGCGGAGGTTGGTGATGGCACAACCACGGTGGTTGTCCTGGCCGGTAAGCTACTTGAACAGGCCGAGATGCTGCTCGACGAGGGCATACACCCAACCATAATCATAGACGGCTTCAAGAAGGCCCTCGACTTCATAAACTCAACAATACCCGACATACCTAACCTGGTTAGTCCAGTTAACCTGAATAACAGGGATGAGGTGGCTAAGATAGTGGCTAATTCGCTCAGCAGTAAGGTGGTTTCCGAGGCAAGGGACTACCTAGCCAAGATAACGGTTGACGCCTCATACACAGCCGCTGAGCAGGCTAATGGCAAGTACAGCCTAGACTTGGATTGGGTTAAGGTTGAGAAGAAGAAGGGCCAGAGCCTCTACGAGACCCAGTTCATACAAGGCATTGTGCTGGATAAGGAGGTTGTCCACCCAGGCATGCCGAAGAGGGTTGTGAACGCTAAGATCGCTGTCCTGGATGCCCCACTGGAGATTGAGAAGCCGGAGTGGACCACTAAGATATCGGTCTCCTCACCTCAGCAGATTAAGGCGTACCTTGAGGAGGAGGCTAACATACTTAAGGGTTACGTCGACAAGCTGAAGGAGATAGGCGCCAACGTCGTGATAACCCAGAAGGGTATTGACGAAACGGCACAGCACTTCCTAGCTAAGGCTGGTATTATGGCTGTTAGGAGGGTTAAGAGGAGTGACATTGAGAAGCTGGCCAAGGCCACCGGCGCCAGGATAGCCACAAGCATAAAGGACTTAAGGCCAGAGGACCTTGGAACGGCTGGGCTTGTGGAGGAGAGGAAGGTTGGGGAGGAGAAGATGGTGTTCGTTGAGCAGTGCCCCAACCCAAGGGCAGTCACAATACTGATTAGGGGCGCTGCCGACAGGGTCTTGGACGAAGCTGAGAGGTCCATCAACGACGCCCTCCACGTCACAAGGGACCTATTCAGGGACCCGAGGATAGTACCCGGCGGAGGTGCCTTCGAGATTGAGGTTGCTAAGAGGCTTAGGGAGTGGGGTAGGAAGCTACCGGGCAAGGAGCAGCTGGCCGTTATGAGGTACGCCGAGGCCGTTGAGAAGATACCGGAGATACTAGCCCTAACAGCCGGCCTAGACCCAGTGGACGCCATAGCAGAGCTTAGGAGCAGGCACGATAAGGGTGAGTTGGACGCTGGTATCGATGTGTTGAGTGGGAAGATAGCCAGGATGAGTGAGCTTAACGTATGGGACCCGTTAATAGTCAAGATGCAGGTCATGAGAAGCGCCACGGAGGCAGCCATAATGGTGCTCAGGATAGATGATATAATAGCGGCAGGGCAAACCAAGTCATCCTCAGGCGGCAAGGGTAAGAGTAGTGAGGAGTCTAAGACAGGCGAGGAGAGCACCAGTTCAAGCGACTAACGGCCAACTTCAGCTTAAACACGATGGTTAACGGCTTGGCTTAAAAAGAAACTAAATAATATAATTGTATTTTTGCATTCACCATTAGCTTATGGATGATAATTAGGGCTTCTCAAGGTTAATCCATTTAGGTTTAGAATTTTAACTAAGGTTGTTTAGGTTTTCTGGAGCACCTCCTCCAGCGTTACTCTCTCCCTCCTACTCTCTATCAGCCAAACCCCCAATTCCCTAGCCCTCTGCTCCGCCGTTGGGTCCACCACCAATGCGTAGATGACCGGCACCAGCCTACCCGATACCTTATCTGGCCAACCACGCTGAAGCCCCTGAATCCTGTTAAACACGTTGCTCACTATATTGGCGCTTATCCTAACCTTAGCCTCACCGACCACTGTTATTGAACCAGCGTTGCAGTATATGTCGAACTCATAGGATTTGTTAACCCATAGGCGCTCTGCCGTGCAGCTATAGCCCCTCTGCCTAAGGAAATACGAAACCCAATCACGGGCCGAGTCCTCAAGGTCAACAGTAAGCCTTTGAAGGGTTGTGGCTATATCCTTAACGTTCCTCTTAATCCCCCTGACATCATTCTTAAGGTCCTTAAACTCATCCTCAAGTTTAGCAACCCTACCCTCAAGGCTTGTCATCCTGTTATCAAGGTTTGCGACCTTGCTCTCAAGGCTTATCATTCTGTTTTCAAGTCCCGTCATCTTATTTTCAAGTTTCGTTACCCTGTTTTCAACTCCTGTAATCCTCTCCTCGATGCGTTTAATATCTTCCTTTGTAGCCACGTTTAGTGGTACCGTAATTACACCAGCAATAGTCTCGGCTAACCTTAGCTTGGCTTCTGGGTTTTTGGTGAGGAGCTCAGTAATAGCCTCAATAACCCTCCCATCGCTCCTTAATGCATCAAGGAAGAGATCCCTAATGAAGGCTGGGTCACTGGTAGCAATTTCCCTTAAAATCCTCTTAACAGCCTCAACATCCACGACAAAAACGGCACCTTAATGATTAAAAACCTAACGCTAACCCCCTTAACGTTTCCTCCACCAAACAGTAGTTATCGGTGCTCACTGTGGCTTTTGATCACCTGGGATGGTTACGTGTTGTTAATGTCTGCGACGCTGGGTGGCTGGTTTCATTGAGTTTGGGCTGGTAGAGTAGTGATAATATTAATATTAACATCATTGAGGTTGATACTGCAGCTTTTATTCCCTCATTGACAACCCAGTGGGGTGTGGATCTGTCAAAAATTTGGACTGCCAGAGTCGTGATAATATTAATATCACCACAACTCTACCACTCCAAAACTCAACGTTGCTTAAACGCTCGGTAGCCATCAAATCAATTCAACATAGCCCTAAACATCAGGATCCATGAACATTAGTATTAAGATTATCACTACTCTGACAGCCCAAAGTTTAACGTGCCCAGACACCTTAGGTAGCTGATGAGTAAGTCCACATCGCTGTTATTAGTCTCAATCTTAATATTATCGCTACTCTACCACTCCAAAATCCGATGAGGCTGGTTGGCCCACCGGCCCCTTGGTTTAATGGGTTGTACTATGGGTTGGGTGGGAAGTTTCAGTGATGGGTGCTGGGCAGTGAGGTGGGGGATCAGGGATGGTGGGGAAGTGGCTGGTGGTGGAATGTCGCCGTTTATGGAGTGGCGGCAGTTATAAATACTGGTTGGGTTATCCTTAGTTGTGAGGGGTTGGGCTGGTAGGTTGCTTAGGGTTGACTTAAGCTCGGGTAGGTATTGGATACAGGACATAGATCCATCAATCCTCGTGTCCTTCGTGGGTGGTAGGGGGCTTGCTGTTAAGTTGCTTTGGGATGAGCTGCGGCCTGGGGTTGACCCACTCAGCCCATTGAATAAGCTTGTTATTGCAGCTGGTCCATTGACCGGTTACCCTGGCCCAAACACGGGTAAGCTGGTCATAGCGGCTAAGAGCCCTTTAACAGGCGGCTACGGTGACGGTAACATTGGTAGCTGGGCCTCTGTGCATCTGAGGAAGGCTGGCTTTGATGCCATGGTTATTGAGGGGGCTTCACCCAAGCCAGTCTACCTGTACGTTGAGGATGATAAGGTCAGCCTGATGCCGGCGGACGACCTATGGGGCCTGGACACCTTCGAAACCGAGGATAGGCTTAGGAGGGTCCATGGGTCCAACGTAGGCATGTTGATAATTGGCCCCGCTGGGGAGAACCTGGTCAGGTTCGCCACCGTGGTTGCGCAGAGGGGTAGGAGTGGTGGTAGGCCTGGGATGGGGGCTGTGATGGGTAGTAAGAGGCTTAAGGCCATAGTGGTTAGGGGAACTAGGCCCCTACCCCAGCCAGCCGACCCATCACTGAGCAAGATAGGTGTTGAGGCCGACCTGGCGGCTAAGAGGAAGGAGGGTTACCCATTCTGGATGAGGCAGGGCACCACGGCCACCGTGGAGTGGGCCCAGGAGGCAAGCGTACTACCAACCCTAAACTTCAGGGAGGGGCAGTTCGACCAGTATGACAAGATAGGTGGGTTTATGGTTGAGAGGGGCACGGTCACTGTTAGGTCATGCCCAAACTGCATAATGCCCTGCGGCCACGTGGTTAATGACGCTGAGTCCAAGCAGTCTGAGCTCGACTACGAGAACATAGCCATGCTGGGGAGCAACCTAGGCATAGGCGACCTGCAGAGGGTTGCCCACCTGAACAGGGTTGCCGACATGATGGGTATGGACACCATCAGCCTAGGCTCAGTGTTGGGGTGGGCCATGGAGGCCACGGAGAGGGGGCTCATTAAGGATGGCTTGGAGTGGGGTGACTACAGGAGGGCCCTTGAGGTCGCCTACGACATAGCCCACCAGAGGACTGAACTGGGTAGGCTACTTGGGCTTGGGGTTAGGGAGGCGTCAAGGAGGGTTGGGGGTGGGTCAGGGGACTTCGCAATGCACGTGAAGGGGCTTGAGGTGAGCGCCTACGACTGCCACGCAGCCCCGGGAATGGCGCTTGCCTTCTCCACCAGCCCAATAGGGGCGCACCACAAGGACGCCTGGGTGATATCCTGGGAGGTTAGGAATGATAGGTTCGGCTACACTAGGGAGAAGGCGCTTAAGGTCATTGAGCTCCAGGACATTAGGGGAGGGTGGTTCGAGGTAATGGTTGGGTGTAGGTTACCGTGGGTTGAAATAGGCCTTGAACTGGACTACTACTGGAGGATGTTTAAGGCAGCCACAGGGCTTGACTACGACATTGGCGGTGTGGCTAATAGGGTTTACACCCTGATTAGGGCATTCTGGATAAGGGAGTACGGCGGCTGGTCGAGGGAGTACGACACACCACCCTTAAGGTGGTTCAAGGACCCGTTAACCAAGGGCCCGTTAAAGGGTGCGGTGCTTAACATGGAGGGGTACCAGAGGATGCTGACCTGGTACTACGAGGCCAGGGGGTGGGATGAGAGGGGGATCCCGAGGAGGAGCACGCTCAGGAGGCTTGGCCTAGGTTACGTTGAGGGGGAGTTGAGCAAGGTGGTGGATCTAAGGGACTAAGCCAACGCAACGAGGAATGACCCCCTTCCCGCCTTTTGGGCGGGTTTTCATTGTGGGGGTCTCGTCCGTTACTCCCTCTGCGGGGTTAGTGGTTTCGTTCTTGGGGTGGTGGTAACAGTGGGGTATCGCCCCACCGGCTCATCTGATCTAAGGGAAGCAAACCTCCTCTCGGGGGCACCACCCCAAGCACCAAACACCTATGCAAAACTGGAACTTATAACCTGACGCATAAGACCCCACGTAGTGGGGTAACCCCACCCAAAAGGGCGAGACTTGTTGTGTGCTGTCAATTACCAATATTAATCATCTCTCATTAACGCCCTGTTTGCTGAGCAGGGCCCTCAATTCCTCAACCTCCCTACTCAACCTATCATCCCAAATACCCTTAAACAGAACCTCCACCCCAATGACCCACTTAACCACTTCAAGCACATCATCCCTAACCTCATGTAGGTTCCTGTAATCAACCAGGTTCGGGTCTAGGCCATTGTAGGAGAACCTGTGTAATGATAGGGCTATCCTAACGACCCTATCCACATCAATCCCCAGCTTCCCCAAATCCCTAGATATCCCTATCAACCCCGTTGTTGGTGCTGAGTAGCCAATATTCTCATACCAATCCCTTTCCCTATCGGGCTTACCCTCAATTAACTTGCTAATATTACTCACAACCAGGGCACTTACTATAGACTTAACACTTATGAATGCCTTGGCGGCTGCATTCTGCATTAAACCCCTACTCAACATTTCAAGGGCTAACTTAGCCTCAACCAACCCATCAAGGACCCTAGCGTAAACATATGCCCCTGGGTTACTCCTATAGTCCAAGTAACCAACCTCACCCATCCTCTAATCACCCTCTCACGAATTTTTAACCCTTTAAGATGCTGCGATTAGTGATAACGAATGGCAAGTCTCGCCCTTTCTAGGGGTGATCCCGCTCCACGTGGAGTATGGAGTGAAGCATCCATTAACGCCACTCGCCCTTCAGGACAAGGAAGGTTGTCATTGTGTTTTGCTGGGGATGATTATTTCAATGGGTATTTCTCCTGCCAGATAGAGGGTCAACCATGTACTGTTTAGTTGCCTTACCAACCGAAGCACTAGGTATTCTTTGTTGCCAGCTTTTCTTACTGCTGGTGTAACGTCGTAGATTAGGCGTGCCAGACTGTTATTGAGTATTAGCTGGATGCGTGTGTGCTTACTGGTTGTTTTCTTAACAATTTCCACAACCTCACTATCCTTCACCACCATCGCGAAGCGGTGCTTACCCCAACGCCATACTTTACCCTTGGTCGTTATCATTATAAGCCCTACGTCTGAACCCACACTCACCCACCTATTGGGGGTTTACTCATCACTTATTTTTATAGTCTTCCTCATGGTGAGTACACCACTCCAGTGGGTTCCATTGATGGTTAGTAGGCCATGTCCTTAATTACCCTGGCACCGGCATTCTAACCCATGGCTCAGCTCCCACTGAATCCACCCTCACCAGGCCATTTAGGGAAACGGTGAACAATAGCTACGACAAAACGTACATCATGAAAGCAGTCAAGTCTCACCCCTTCTAGGGGTGGGGTTGCCCCACTATATGGGGTCTAGCTAATGGCCATTCATAAGCCCAGTAACTAGGTAATCACTGCTAGCCGGGAAGCGCCGTCGGCATCCGGTGTACTGCAGTTAAGATAGCATTAAGCTTGGCGCCAGTCGCTGGTTAAGTGTTAAAAAGGGGGGCCCTGTGGGCTTAATGATGAGTGAGGGTCAGGGTGAGGCGCAGCAGGGTCAGGGTGGAGGTGAGGTTAGCGTTAACCTAGTTCCATCACCGCTACCTGAGGGTGTTGAGGTTGGTAAGGTGCAGGTTAAGGTGGTTGACCAGTTTAACAACCCCCTACTCCAGCGTAAGGAGGTTAAGGCATTAGTCTACCACGTGGGTTTACCCACACCCCAGAGACTCCAGTTGAGGAGCGAGTTGGCCAAGGCCCTTGGCGTTGATGAGGAGCTTGTCTACGTAACCCACGTATACAGCAGGTATGGGATAGGGATCTCCACCGTTGAGGCTCATGTATACTCGGATAAGAAGATTGCCGAGCTTGTTGAGCCACTTTACGTTAAGCTTAGGAACATGCCTAAGGACCAGGCCAAGAAGATTATGGATGAGATAAGGAGCAGGAGGAAGGCGGCCAAGAAGCCTGCAGCCAAGGGCGGTGGATAACGTTACTCAATGTAGGTAGTGCATGAATGTCCATATTTAAGAAGCCGAAATAATATTAATTAAACTCAATGTTAAGGCTAACCAAACCTACGTAGGTTTGGTTTCAATTTCAACACAGTTAATGAAATCTCTTATAACTAGTTTATGTCTTGCATATTAATGCTGGATGTAGGAGGAGCCATGAGGTTAGGCCATGGTAACTTTAAGTAAGGCCTTAACCATGCACATCAGTGTAGCTGCAGTCTTTAGTAATATATTTTAAGTCATCTGTTTCGGTGATGCGGAATCGTGTGGAACCGTGGTTCCATGGACTAACCCTTTTAAATTCAACGGCACCCATAGGGCTATGGGTCAGGTTAGGCTGGTGGCATTGACATTAATTATCGGTGTCGCCGTGGCCCTTGGAGTATTGACGCTGCACGCCGCGGCCAGCTCCTCATCCCTGAGTAATACTATATATAGTAATAGTACTGTGTCCCTTAGCCAGAACGCCACCTGCACTGCGGCTAGGGTTCACGTGGAGCTTAGCCTCCTCCTATACCAGAGGGTTAGGCTGGTGGCTAATGCGGTGGGGGAGTTCACATTGGTAAACGGTACCTTAGATAGTGCCCTTAACCTAACCATCACCGCCAACGAGAGCTTGAGCCGTGGGCAGTGCCTCGATGCTCTTCACGAGGCAATTGGGGCTATTCAACTTGAGGCTGAGGCCTGGAGCGTGGTAATGTCAAACGCCACAAGGGCTAGTAAGGTCAATTACACTTGCATTAACCTAGCCAGCCTAGCGGAGGCGAGGTTAAACACGGTCATTAGGCTAACCACCAACTCAACAATACGCAGTGAAGCAGAGGCACTACTGGCTGAGTTAGCCAGGTTGAATTCAACCAGTTGCGCTGGGGTTGAGGGTGTGTTGGGCAACGCCACGGTGCTCCTCAACGAGACCTTGAGTGGTCTCAGGGGTAGGTTGGGTAATTGGCTTGAGGGTAAGGTTGAGGCGGCCGCCCTAGTCTACGTGAGCGTGGGTGAGTATAGGGGTATTGGTGAATTAGTCTCACTGAACCTAACGGAGTACTGGCAGTACATAGTTAAGGCCCTTGAGTCTGCTATGGCTAAGTACGCCGAGGAGCTTAACGAAACGTTAACTAGGCTACTGGCCAGCGGCAACTTAACGGGGTTAATCTCCTCCTACGCCACGGTAAACAGGTTAAGCACAGCGTTAACCATATTGAGTTCGCATGGGGTTAAGGTGGGTGAGGCTTGGGGCATATGCCTAAACGCAGCATCGCTAATCAACGAGACAGCCAGCATATACGGTGGGCTTAAGGGCAATGCAACGGAGCTTAGCCTACTTGAGGCGTTGATTAGGGAGGTTTATCTAAGCTACGTAAATGGTTCATTAAACACCACGGTTAATCAGTACTTTGAGTTAGCTAAGGTTAATGAAACTGTTAAACTATTAAGGGGTGTTAACGAAACAATGAGTAAGTTGGCGGCTATGGGTTATCTGAGGTGGAGCAGGGGAGCAGCGATAGTGGCCATACCCATACCTGAACCAGTGAGGGGGTTAATCGAGAGGTACCTTAACCTAACCCTAGGCAACCTAACCCTATCCACCGTTAACCTAGGGCTATGTAATAACGCCTATAATGCGGGTAGGGGCATTGCAACGCTTAAGGCCTTGAACGCAACATCAATTGTTAAGTTAGCCTACTCACTATACCTAATAAGGATCTACTGCCCAATGGCACTCCAGTACGCCCAATGGGCACTAGTGAACCTAGGCAACCTAAGCAGATTAGTTAACTCAACGCAGTAGGTCCAACAGGCCCACCACCTTAGGGGTTAGATAAGCTCAATGATAATCTAAACCTAACATGCGTTTCCTCGTTAGTGGTGTTTATGGGTAGTTGCATTTCCGTTAGTGGGGTTGCACCTCAGTACGGGTTCACTAAGGCCCTGGACGTTGTTGCGGGGGTAATGCTTTAATACTACTGGTCTTTGTTTTGTTAATGGATGAGGAGCTAAGTTGTGAGAGGTGTGAGTTGAGCGGGGACAAGCTTTCCTGCATAGGCTGTAGGTTAGTTGGTAAAACCCAGGTGAGGAGGGTATTGATGATCCTTATGGGTGTTGGTGCCTCATACCTACTTGTTTCATTATTAACAACGAGTATCTATCAAATACCGCTTGTGGCCGGTGTGGTTGTTGTGGCTTTAATACTAAGCCTATACTCAATGTACTTATTAAGTAAGGGCTGGGGCAGGTCCACGGTTGCAGTGACTGCCACGGCTACCGCAATTGGCCTAGCCATAACCCTCATCATTTTTGCAATAGGTGTTACGGTGAGGGCTGCGGGGTTGGGTTCTGGGTGGGTCATATACGCGGCCTCTGTTTATGAATTAACGAAGGGTAGGCGTTGATTGTTAGGTAATACTAGAGTAATACTCAAATAATGTAGTTCTTGGGAGGAGAATCCCCATTCACATTTAGTAAAAAACCAATATAGGACTAGCTCTACTACGGCGCATGAGGTAAAACTTTTAAAGCCGTAGTTTAAGTAAGTTGTGATGATTTCGGGAAATAGTAAATGGGTAAGGGCAATACTAACAACCGCAGTAATCCTCGCAATAACAGCAATGACGGTACCGGCGATGGCTTCTATACCAGGTGTAACCTTCACAATACCGCCAACGTCATATAACATATCGGGCTATGTAATATATATCACAGTACCTAAAGGAACTAGCAGTACTGGCATGCTCTATGTGTACCTAAATAGTTCAGACTATGGTCCGTACTTCTACGTAACAGCCATACCCGCAAATGCCACGGGAGGTGCGACGAACGTGCCAATAATGCTGCCCTATAATATAAAGGCGGGCAACTACACAATATACGTAAATGGAACTCAGGTTAACGAATCCACTTCTTCGCCATATACCAAAGGTAATGTGAGTTCACCGTTTGAGCTTAAGTTCACAATAAGCCCCGGCTTTGCGAGTCCGGGCCAGACTGTGACGTTGAACGTGACTGGTTGGGGCTTTACTCCTGGTGAGACTGTTGTCATTGAACTAGGAAACCCAACAACTGGTGCCACGCAGATTTACACAACAACCGCCAGTAAAAGTGGTACGATTAATGTAGCATTCAATTTCACTGCGCCATCAAGCCCCGGCGAGTATTACATAATAGCTGTTGGTCAGTTGAGCGGTGTTACGTACATAGCACCGTTCTATGTTACCACGGCTTATGTGACGCCATCGCTTATGGCGGTCTATAATGGCTACAACTATACCTTAAAAGGTTTTAACTTCCCACAAGGTACTTACGTAGATATATGCTTTAACGGTAAGGTCATTGCTACTGAGAAACTCGTAAGTACTACTGGGACTGCGAGTTTTAACGTAACAATCCCGATACAGAACTTACCATTTGGCAGCTACAGTATTGTTGCTATATCGACACCAAGCCCAGCACCCGTTGGCGCGCTCTGCCCAGGGGTTAACGAGACCTATGAGGGTGGTTACGCCACAGCCACCTGGACCGTGGTGCCACAGATAGTCCTAAGTACGACTCAGACATGCACAGGATTTACGGTATCCATAGATGGAACTGGGTTCCCTGCGTACCCAACGATAAAGGCTGTGAACGTATCAGTGTACTACAACGGCCAACCTGTTGAGAACATAACAGCCTCGATAAATAGTACTGGCGAGTTTGAGTTGAGCTTCACACCAACTAAGTATGGAACGTACACATTCAATGTCACAAACTACACATACACGTATTACAACGGTACAACGTACCCGAAGCCAGCAACCTTAACGGTGTCTCTGCCAAAAATATGGATAAACTCAGCAACACAAGCAACGCAGATAGTTGGTGGTTTCGTGACCATATCTGGAGTGTGTTTCCCATCAGGTAAGACAGTGCAGGTCTCCATAGGCACTGTGAGTGCCACGAACTTAGCAATAACAGGCTTTACAGCAAAAGGGTTGCCAATATATGGGTCTATAACGACTAACAGCACTGGTGGCTTCTCGAGCCTATATATAGTGCCTTTGTTGCCGCCTGGTACGTACACGGTGAGTGTAAACGTTAGTGGTATACCATCGAGCAACACCGTTAATTTGACAATACCAGCGCCAAAGATAACCCTGAACACGACCAACATCTATGAGGGTGGGCCGATTGGCTTTACTGGGTATAATTTCGCGAACTTCACACTAGGCTACACAATGAACTTCACGATAAATGGTCTCACATTCGCATGTACTACACCATATTATAGGGCTGTAGCCGTAGCCGATCTTATTATTGTGGCCCTGGTACCAGTACCAGGTCTATACTGTACGCATACATACAGTAATGGAACTGTCACCGGCTACATAATAATGCCCGTAGTACAACCAGGCACTTACACAGTGTACTTCAACAGTACGTACTCATCACATAGCCCACCGCCTGGTGCCATCGGTACTAACGATACGCTATACACAACGGCTAACATCACGATGATGCCTTCATCCATAACTGTTACGCCAAACCCCGTAGCGCCTGGCGCCATCATATCCGTGACTGGCTACTACTTCTACCCAGGCACAACCGTGAACATATATGTCTACTACAACGGTACTCTTGTTGCAACTGCACAAGCTCAAGTAGGGTCTAATGGCAAGTTTACAGCAACCAATGTTTATACTGTGGCTCCATCGAGTGGCGTGTTGTATGTGGTTGCTGAGGAGAGTCAACCGCAATACATAGCTGGTACACCGCCTAATGCTGTGGGTAATGCCACAGCTACTGTAGAGATATTTAGCCTGTTGCAGGCGATATATGAGCAACTCACCACCTCCTTCAAGGAGGTGTTGGGTAACCTAACGAGTATGAATGCCACATTGACCGCCGTGTACAATGCTGTTCAGTCCATGAGTAGTGAGTTATCGGCAGTCTACAAGGCTGTGTTGAGTGTGA